>Ga0214917_10000096_pt1 | contig 97399 bp, 90 predicted proteins | sample LL_1208_BB_MetaG_FD_177983 | JGI IMG/M metagenome (GOLD analysis project Ga0214917, IMG submission 177983) | Freshwater microbial communities from Lake Lanier, Atlanta, Georgia, United States - LL_1208_BB | ecosystem: Environmental > Aquatic > Freshwater > Lake | place: USA: Georgia | collected... | reverse complement strand
GGTAGATCTAACTTCAGAAGGCTCTATGCATTACCGGAGCAAGTGCTACCAGCTCGCATACTCAATAAGTCCATACCCCATGAGAAAGCCAAACAACAACTATGGGCTCATGCAGCCAAACTTATGGGAGTCGGAACCATCAAAGACATCGCCAATGTTTATTGCGAATATCCTTCAGATATCAAAGTCATAATCAATCAACTCTTAGACAAAGGAATTATTAGAGAAGCAACAGTTCAGGGTTGGAAAGATAAGGCATACATTCACAAGGATTATCTAAACTTTGATACCAAACAGGTGAAGCCAAAACTAACCACAATTCTCTCCCCATTTGACCCTCTGACCTGGCAAAGAGACAGAGCACTAAGGCTTTTCAACTTTGATTACAAAATTGAGATTTATACCCCTGAACCTAAAAGAATCTATGGTTACTACACCCTGCCAACTCTTCACAAAGACAAACTGGTTGGACGAATAGATCTCAAATCAGATAGACAAAACAAAACACTTTTAGTTCAATCAGCTTGGCTTGAAAAGAACCTAACCAAAGAAGAACAAACTAAATACTCTAAAGCCATAACTAAACACCTTGAGGATGTTAGAAAGTGGCAGCAGCTAGAAAAACTGGAAAGAAACCCTAAAGGCAATATGCCTTAGAACTTGCCACCGATTTGGCTAAGTCGCTCGATGCGCTTATCCAAAGGTGGGTGCGTTGAGAACAGTCGCTCTGCTAGTGATGGCTTAACCGGATCACTGATATACATATGCGCCATTGAAGATGAAGCTCTTCTCATTGGACGGCCGTAATCCTTTAGCTTTTGCAGCGCACCGGCTAGACCTTCTGGGTATCTGGTGATTTCAGCTCCTGAGGCATCGGCTAGATACTCTCTCTGTCTGGAAACAGCAGCGCTAACCAGTGGGCCAATAAGTGCTGCAACTATCCAGGCAACTACACCTAGGCCAATAAGTATCAGAGCTAATTGCCCGCTGTCTTTGTTTCTAGAGTTACCCGAGTAAAAAGCCATTCTGAGGAAGAAATCGGCCAAGATGCCAACGGCGCTAACTAGTCCAAAGACGATAGTTGAGACTCTGATGTCGTAATTCTTGACGTGGCTCATCTCATGAGCCATCACACCTTCGAGCTCGTTATCATCCATGATGGCTAGAAGCCCAGTTGTTGCGGCCACTACAGCATGCTTTGGATCTCTACCTGATGCAAAAGCATTAGGAGCCTCATCCTTGATGATGTATACCTTAGGCATTGGCATGCCCTCGGTGATGGCAAGATTTTCAACTATTCGCCAAAGCCTAGGGTTATCCTGCTTGGTAATCTCAACAGCACCTGAAGCTGCAACCGCAAAGGATCCAGCTAGGTAATACTGCAGGAGGGCATAGAAGGCTACGAATCCAATAATCAGAAATGCTGAGGATCCGTAGCCGCTAGCGTAACCAAACCAGGTTGCTAAACCACCAATGAGAAGAACAAACAGAACAACAATTATGACTGTGTTTCGCTTGTTTTTAGCGATAGCCGAATACATCTAAGTTTTAGAACTTCACTTCCGGTGCATTAGAGATAGCTGCAAGATCAGCAACCTCAAAGAATGCTCGCTCGGTAAAGCCAAGACCCTTGGCAAAGAATGAGTTAGGCCAAACCTTGATCTTGGTGTTAAGTTCACGAACGCCACCGTTATAGAAACGTCTGGCTGCCATGATCTTGTCTTCGGTGTCAGATAGTTCTGACTGAAGACCAAGGAAGTTCTGCGAAGCCTGCAACTGAGGATATGCTTCTGCAACAGCAAATAGTGACTTCATAGCTGACTGCAGCATGTTCTCTGCCTGGGCAGCCTCTGCAGGGTTAGCTAGAGCAGCACCTGAGATGGTGGCAGCTCTTGCCTTGGTCACATTCTCGAATACTTTCGACTCGTGCTTGGCATAGCCCTTGACGGTCTCGATGAGGTTAGGAATTAGGTCGGCTCTACGCTTTAGCTGAACTGTGATGTCGCTCCAGGCCTCGTCAACGCGCACGTTTAGACGGACTAGGCCGTTTCGCATGCCGACGAACCAGATGACTAGTAGAACTAGTACGACGGCTGCGATGATTAGAAAAGTAGAACCGGTAAAGAAAGACAGATCCATTTCACTCCTTGAAAGTTGTTGGCTTAAGCCTAAGGTTAATTAGCCCCACTTGGAGCAAAACTTCAGTAATCTCACAGCGAACTAAATGCTGTGCCCCCAGTGGGACTTGAACCCACACTGGAACGATTTTAAGTCGTCTGCCTCTGCCGATTGGGCTATGGGGGCCTGCTATTAAACCTTAGGTCTCGAAGCCCAAGCCTCAAAGGCTGCTCTAGGAGTCTTGGTAGCAGCGATAGAGACTATGTCTCTTCTCAGGAAGAAGTTAGCTAGCCAGCCAAGCATCACCCTGATCTTGCGTTCCCAGGTAGGCATAGCCAAACCGTGGTAACCGCGGTGCGCACACCAAGCCAAAAAGCCCTTGAGCACCAATTTTCCAGACTGGAAAACACCGTTGTATAGACCTAGACCTGCAACCGCACCCATGTTCTTGTGAATGTATTGGCTAATACCTTCCTTGCGAATGGTTGCAACTAGGTTCCTAGCCAGTAACTTACCTTGACGAACAGCGTGCTGAGCGTTTGGAACACAGAAGCCACCAACGCCACCGCCAGTTAGATCAGGCACTGCTGCGACGTCTCCAGCTGTCCAAGCACCATCAACAGCAACTCCATCTTTAGCTACCTGCAGGGTAGGAAGTGCCATGATCCTGCCTCGCTCATCCATTGGCAGATCGGTGTTCTTCACATACGGAGAGGCCATCACACCTGCGGTCCAGACGATGACATCGCTCTCAAATTTCTCACCAGTCGACAGCTCAACAACACCATCCACCGCAGAACTAAGCTGAGTGTTCAGGTGGACCTTTGCTCCTCGACGGTCAAGGTCTTCGAGCACCCACTCGCTGGTCTTCTGTGAAACCTCAGGCATGATTCTGCCCATTGCTTCGATCAGATGGAATCTGGTGTCTTTGAATTCTAGGTTTGGGTAATAGCGCAGCAGGTATGAAGCCAAGTTACGCATTTCAGCAAAAACTTCAATACCGGCAAAGCCACCACCGACTACTACAAATGTGAGTAGACGATCGCGTTCTGGACCGGCAGGTAGGTTAGCTGCCTTATCGAAGTTTGAAAGAATCCGGTTACGAATTTCGATAGCTTCTTCGACAGTCTTTAAACCAATCGCATTATCGGCAACACCTGGGATAGGGAAAGTTCTCGATACTGCACCTGCGGTAATCACTACCTGGTCATAACTGATAGTTGTTTCACCAGCACCGGAAAGTGAAACAGTTGCGGTTTTTGAAGCGTGATCAATCTTGGTCATCTTCCCGGTGATGATGTTGGTGTTTTTTAGATGCCGGCGATGGGAAACAACAGTGTGGCGAGCCTCAATAGATCCAGCAACCACTTCAGGCAGGAATGGTTGATAGGTCATGTATGGAAGTGGGTCCACTAAGGTAATCTCAGCCTCACCCGGGGTGAGTAGTTTCTCCAGTTTGAAGGCGGTATAAAAACCTGCGTAACCGCCACCAATGATCAAGATTTTCTGCATGCTGAGATTTCCTAAATTAAGAGTTTTGAACAAATATGGCGCGGCAATGCGCTAACTAGATATTACCGCTTTGCATAGGCAGGCCTCGGGGTCAAACCCCATCTCGGCTAAGGCAATATCTCCAATTGGGTTGACCCCTAGGCCTTTAGCCAGAGAATGGGCGGCTAGGGCATGCAGGCACTTGACCCTAGTTGGCATCCCGCCGGCACTGATCCCGCTGAGCTCAGGAACCGACAGGATCTCATCGCGTTCAGCTAAGTATTGCTCGTGGGCTAATTGGTAGGTCTTAGCCAAATCTGGATCCGCAGCTAAACGCTCCTGGAGAGTGGCCATAAAACCTGACCCTTCAAGGGTTGATAAGGCGCTGGTAAAGCCTGGATGGGTGAGGTAGTAAAAGGTTGGAAAAGGCTCTCCCGAGCTGAGCCTTGGCTTAGTTTGGACAACCACCGGCTTACCGCAAACACAGCGATAGGCGATGCCTAATACATCGCGCATTGGCCTACCCAGCTGCACCTGCATTGCCTCCAGGTCAGCTGCTGTGGCTTTGGTTATTGGCATTTAGTCCTGAGCGCTGGGTTTATCGGTTTTATTGACCGGCTGATCGAGCCCTGCTCGAAGCACGGACTGCAACAAACCTTTAGCCCAGTCTCGTTTAGTGGTGCCAATTGTTTGCGAAAAACTGCTGCTGTTTTTCTGGCGGGCTAGCATATCTCCCACCGTTCCACTGGTATCACTTAGGTTCAAGCCATCGGCATCTAAAACTAAATAGCTAATCTCACCAGGCACAACATAAAACAGCCTGTCTCTGGCTTGGGCACGAATATAAACCGGATCATCCCAACGCTTTTTCTCATCGGCTAGTTCTTTAAGCTGCGTTTTTGATTTCTCTAGATTTGCTTTGAGCTGAATAATCTGGGTCTGCATGGTGAAGTACTCACCGAGCTTTGGACCGACTAAGAAAACACCAAAGACTAAAATTCCAACCGTCACCATCGTTGATGGCGTCCAAGAGATGCCTCTGAAGGGCTCTCTCGGTGCTTTAGCCTTTAGATTCCTTGACTTCATTACTTCTTGAATCTAGGGAAAGCGTTAACACCGGGGTAGTAAGCGGCATCAGCTAGTTCTTCTTCAATGCGAAGCAGTTGATTGTATTTAGCAACTCTTTCGCTTCGAGCTGGAGCACCGGTCTTGATCTGACCCGCGTTGGTTGCAACAGCAAGATCGGCAATAAAGGTGTCTTCTGTCTCACCAGAGCGGTGCGAGATGATTGCCTTCATACCGCTACGTTGGGCTAGCGATACCGCATCTAAGGTTTCGGTAAGCGTTCCAATTTGGTTTACCTTTACCAAAATGGCATTTCCGGCCTTGTGGTCAATACCTTTTTGCAAACGCTCTGGGTTTGTGACATAAAGGTCATCACCCACTAGCTGAACCCTATCGCCTAGTTCAGCGGTAATCTGCGTCCAGCCAGCCCAATCATCTTCAGCAAGTGGATCTTCGATTGAGACAAGTGGGAAATCAGCAACCAAACCTTCGTAGTATTTGATCATTTCCCCAGCCGATTGTTCTTTTCCTTCAAACTTGTATTTACCTGACTTCTCATCAAAGAACTCGGTAGCAGCAACATCTAGGGCCAAAGCAAAATGTTTTCCGATTTGATAACCGGCAATACCAACTGCTTCACTGATTAGTTCTAAGGCGGCACGGTTATTTGCTAGGTTTGGGGCAAAGCCACCCTCATCGCCGAGCCCAGTTGCCAAACCTTTGGAATGGAGGAGTGATTTCAGTGCGTGATAAACCTCTGCACCAGCACGAAGTGCCTCTGCAAATGAATCAAAACCGATTGGGACAATCATGAACTCCTGGATGTCCACTCCGTTATCGGCGTGGGCACCACCGTTGATGATGTTCATCAATGGAACAGGCAAAGTGTAGGCATTTGGTCCACCAAGGTAGCGATAAAGCGGTAGGCCTGATGATTCTGCTGCCGCCCTGGCGTTAGCTAGAGAAACACCGAGAATCGCGTTTGCACCGAGGTGAGACTTAGTTGGGGTTCCATCCATTCGAATCAGAGCAGCATCAACCAGTCTCTGATCTAAGGCATCAAAGTCAATCAGGCCAGTCTCGTCATGACCAATCTGGTCAATTACGGCGCTAACCGCGTTCAAAACACCCTTGCCTAGGTAGCGCTTCTTATCCCCATCGCGAGATTCGTGAGCCTCAAAAGCTCCAGTAGAGGCACCGGAAGGAACCGCTGCTCTACCAAAAGATCCGTCCGAAAGCAGAACTTCTACCTCAACAGTTGGATTTCCTCTGGAATCTAGGATTTCTCTTGCGCCAATAGCGTCAATGATGGACATGGGGCTCCTTATATAGATGTTTTCACTTCAAGTTTAGTCAATTGGTTTTAGCGTTGGCTTAGCAGTATCGACCGAAACTAAGGCAAATTGATTAAAACCGTTGGCTTTCATGTTCTCCAGAAGCAGATTTAGCCGTTTAGGTTTTAGCTCTAACCTGACATTTAGTCCCTGGCCAATTAGTTCCTTTTGGTAAGTAAGCGCTGCCTGGATAGTTGCTGGCGAATCATCGTCAAGAACTAAAACCACACCGTTAGGTTTAGCCGAATCCTCAACCAGTTCCACTACCCGCTCAAAGCCCAGTGAGATACCCACAGCTGGAACATCAGTTCCCAACCACTTACCAACCATGCCGTCGTATCTTCCACCACCACCGATAGATAGGCCACTGGCTGGATGTTCAATTTCAAAAATAGCCCCGGTGTAATAACCCATGCCTCTAACTAGTGTTGGATCAAATCTCAACCTAGAACCCGGCACAGCACTAAACAGTTCCTCTAATTCACCTGGGATTACAGATGAGTCCAAGGATGCAAACCATGCTTTAGCCTTCTCTGCAATACCGGCACCAAGCTTCTCATGGAGTTCTGCTAGCACTCCAGAGATTTCAATCTTGTCTAGCTTGTCGATGATTATCATGGCTTGAATTAGCTGATCTACTTTAACCCCAAAACCAGTTAGTAGAGTCATCAAAAGTTCTCGATGATTTACTCGAATAACTGCATCTTTTAGGCCTAGCGCATCAAGAGCAGCTAGCGATGCAGTTATGAGTTCAACCTCGGCTAAAATCCCAGCATCACCGATGATGTCAATATCGCATTGAACGAACTGACGGTATCGGCCTTTCTGTGGTCGTTCTGCGCGCCAAACTGGACCTATCTGAATGGCTTTAAACACAATTGGCAATTCTGTTCTATTACTTGCATAGAACCTTGTTAGTGGAACTGTCAAGTCAAATCGAAGACCAAGATCAGCTAACCCATCCGGGTTTGAACCATCAGCCAGAGCCTGGTCTAATTCAGCACCGCGCTTGAGTACGCGATAGGCCAGCTTCTCGTTATCGCCACCCTGCCCACTTAGCAAACGATTGAGATCCTCTAAAGCTGGTGCTTCGATCTCTTGAAAACCAAAAGACTCGTAAACCCCACGAATAACGGCTAGAACACTCTCCCGCTTAGCCTTTTCGGCAGGCAGAAAATCCCTCATGCCTCTAGGCGGATTGACGTCTTTAGCCATAGGTCAAGTTTGGCACCCTGAAGGATGAGTAATAAGCAGGACACGACATAATCAACATAGGTGCTTTTTGAAAAAGTCATTCTTTATCCAAATGTTTATCCAAATGTTTATCCAAATGTTTATCCAAATGTAATGCGAAATTATGACGATTCTCCCCATCTGGGAACTAAATTTTCCTTTAGCCACCTGAGAGAGGAAGTTAAGAATGGGCATGCCATCCGAGAACTACTATTGGAATAAATTGAAGCACCTTGCATCGAAGTTTTTCCCTAAAGCTTCGGGATTGCCAGCTGCAGCAAAGAGTCTAGCCGTCGGTGCAAGTTTGGCCGTAGGAATCACTGTTGCCTTCACGACAATTTTGGCAATAGTTTTGCTAATTAGCGAAAAAGTATCTGATCTTGGATCTCTAGTGCGTGCCGGTGTATATCTAAGTTTGGGAAGTTACGGTGCGATTTTAGATTTCTCAAATGTTGGTGTTGCTCAAACTGGGCTGCTTGTGAATCAATCTGGAGTTGGCATACACTCGCTTTCCATTTTCCTTGTTGTCTTCACTTTTGCCTATCAAATTACGAAACGAGCGGGAAAAAGAAAACATGGGCTAAAGGACTCAATTGAGATTTCACCCTTGCACTTAGCCCTTGGATTTGCCTTAGCTAGCTCTGCGATAAGCTTTATCAGCCAGGGAAATTCAAGCATTTCTTCATATGCATCCTTTGAAAGCAAGCCACTTGGACTAACTTCATTCCTAACTGTCTTTTCCCTAACCTACGTTTCCTCTTACCTTGGATGGCTAAAATCATCACCTGAACTTTCTGAAACCAACAGCATTTGGCTTTGGCTTGGCAAGGCCACAAGGACTTTTGTGGTTATTTATTCTGGGCTCATCGCTATAGCACTACTAGTGTTGTTTGTCAGAAACCTGATTGAGCCGGATTTTGCAATCTCAAGTCACCCGGTTGAGACTGCAACTTCCCTCACCCCAGATCAGTCTCTCTGGATAGCGATGGGAGTGGTACTGTTCGGCCTCAACCTTTTGGCTCAATTTTTCTTTTTGGCCATGGGCTTGAATGTTGGGCTTGAAAGTCAAGGCGCGGGAGCACTTCTGTCCTCTCTTGATCCAACTCTTCTGGAGTATTCCAATCTCTGGACCTACACGCTTCTAGGTCCTTGGGCTTACATTGGTGTCTTAGTCTTGGTTTCCGTAGTCGCTTTGATATCAGGAGCAGCGGCAACTGACGCATTGGCCAAAAAGGTAAGTGGGGTTTTGAGGTTCCAGCAAGCTTACCTCGGGGCGATTTTTGCAACTGCGGCTGTGTGGTTGCTAACTGGAATTCAAGCAACTGCTTCGACTACAGCTGAGGAATCAACTTACACGTCTACTCTGATCTGGGGCGCTTCACTGATAAGCGCCATGGCATTTGCAACGGCGGTGAGCTTCCTAGCCTGGTCTGGTGGCGGTAAATCTTATCGCTTCGTCGCATCGGCCTTTCCGAGGCTTGTTCAATGGCGCAGACAAAGTGGCCTATTAGAGCAACAAAGCTACGATGGTCGAGTTTTTGGCATTTTTGTGAAATCTCTTGTTGCGCTGGCCTGCTTGATTCCGCTCGGCGCTTCTAGCATCAACAGGGTTACGGCCTACACAGATGGCCCCGTACAGGTTGGTGAAGAAGTTGCGAAAACGCTTACGTCGGGAAGTATTGCCGAAGTAAAGAAACTTCTTAGCGTAAATTCCGGTTCAGGCACCAAGTGGCTCGCTGAGGCGATCTTGAAGAAAGCCCAACCCACGGAAGGATATAGCTCAACAATCGTCGTTACAAATAACCTAAATGAACCCTGGCAGCCAGGAAACCTCGATGCAAAAATTGAAATCACCTTTGCAAAAGATGACTCATCGAGCATAGTTTCAAAGATTGGGACATCATCAACTCTTATCACAAGTGGCCTCTTGAATAGAGTGAATTATGAAGCTGTGCCAACGGCTGTAAAAATTAGCTTCGTTACTAATCCATTTTTGAAGGAAAACAAGAAGTTCGCCTTCAAAGTAAACGGAACAACAATAAAAGCTGGAACTTTCTTTGCTATACCTGGCAATTATCAAGTAGTTGCCGAAGGTTACAAACTAATTGCTCCAACTAATCTGTCAATCTCAACCACTAAGTCGAGACATGAAATGAAAATAGGGTACGAAATCAAACTTCCTGATGGGTCTCAAGATGTAATAGCAAAAGCAACTCAATCTGAAGCCGACAAGTGTCTAAAGGTAAGTTCATCGGGCAACGGAGACTGCATTACTCGTAAAGAAATCACAGAGAATGCAGTGATTGATGAAGGTAAAGCTCCAGAAAAGTACTTTGAGTTCGAAGATTCTAATTTTGTCACCAAAGAAATTAAGTGCTCAAACAGTGATTTGAAGTACACATTGCTTGCAGCAGATCGAGCTAGCGTAACTGCGAAGTGCTCAGCTGAAATAAGTCAGACCAGAACTTTTTACGACTCTCAGCCTAAGCGAGTTCCAAAATACGAAACTAGATCAGAGTGTGTAGGAAGATTACTGAGCGGCGATGGAGACCCAGTAAGTTACTACGGATACAACTCGTGGTACGGCGAAGATGTCTACGAAGATATCTACGGGAACCTTTGGTTGGGATCCAGCACCTACTATGACGACTGCTATTCCACAAGAGACGTACGCGTTCAGAATGGCTTTGAAACAATTCAGGTTAGAGGTAAGAAGATTAGTTCTGTCGAATTGTCAAGTAGCGTTAGCAAGTCCATCAAGATTAGTGTTTCACTAACCTCAGAAAACAAGCTCAAGATAGATTGATGCTCTGGTTAGGGGCGATTTACTAGAAGTTCCAAAACACCAGCAAGAGGTCATGCTTCTGGCCTAGATTGGCTGGCGCATCTCTTCCTATTGCGGTCGAAAGCTCGCACAGCCGTCTATGTGCGGTTTCGAGCCAATGAAATAATTATTTCTTCGTGCTTAGGGGGTAGTTACACTCGAACTATTACTTGTATCACCAAACCCAACACTGTTTTTAGCGGTAACTCTAAACAGGTAGCTGGTCTTAGGTTTTAGATTTACCAGTTTGTATATAGGGATTGTCCAAAGGCCTTTAGTAAGTACCTGCCAGGTTTGTCCCTCATCTAGGGAAAACTCAATCCTATAATCAGTCAAGCGAGAGCCACCGTTATTTGGAGCTGTCCAACTGAGCACAGTTGCTGAGGCGGTTTGGCTCTTTACAGCTAAACCTGTGGGGATTCCCGGGACGTTTGGAGAAGTTGCGATCGACAGTATCGGGCTGACTTTTGACATTCCTTTGGAGTTTACTGCCCTCACCCTGAATGAATACTTGGTAGCTGGTTTCAAATCAGCTACGCTGATTGATCTTGCTGGGCTAGTCTCCTTTTGAATCAAAGTCCAGGAACTACCGCCACCGCTCATCTCAACTATGTAATTAGTTATTGGTGAACCACCATCTATAGCTGGCGCATCCCAGGAGATAGTAGCTGAATTCATAGTTACTGATACTAAATTTGGCTTACTTGGAGCTGAAGAAATCGTGCCTAGAGTAGTTAAACTTCCTTGAACATATCCGCTTTGACCGTCAGCGTTTACGGCAGCAACTCTAATGCTGTAGTTCGTCGCAGGACTTAGGCTAGTTATCGTCATCGATGTTGATGTGGAAACCTTCTTTGGGACAACCGACCAGTTAGCTCCATCTGCTGAAATCTCGATAATGTAGTTGGAAATCTTGAGGTCAGAAGTTACTGGACTCCAAGTAATAGACGCAGCATTGATTTTTAGATTCGTGAAACTAATTGAAGCTGGAGCCGCTGGGATAACTAGCGGCTTAGTTGTCACTGAAAGCACCTCTGATGGTTGACCTAAGCCAAGTGCATTCACAGCTATCACTCTGAACAAGTTGGAACTACCAGCCGGTAAGTTAGGGATATTCTGACTTGTCGAGTTAGAAACTGGCTTATCAATTTTGATCCAAGAGGCACCGGCATTAGTGCTCATCTCAACCTGGTAATCACTCACAGTGGACCCGTTATCAGTTAACGGTGCCTGCCAATTTAGTGTGAATGAGGTCTTTGTGATGGCTGATGCCGTCAGCAATCTAGGTGACGTCGGCACAGTTGCAAGCGTTGTTGCGGAGATGAGCGGTGAAGCTTGACTTACGCCGATCTGATTTACTGCAAACACTCGGAATGAATAACTTTTAGCTGGTACTAAACCAGAGATGGTCACAGAGGTAAGGGTTGAATCCGGCTTTTGATAACTAACCCAAGTAACCCCGGCATCACTACTGAGCTCAACTAGGTAATTACTAACTGGCTTACCATTAGTTGATACCGGTGGTTGCCAATTCAGAAGCATGCCTGTTGCGGTAATCTGGCTGATCTCTAGATTTCTTGCAGCACTTGGCGGAGCAGAGTTAGTGGTAGCAGTAACTACATTTGAATATCCACTTACGCCAACACCGTTCACTGCAGCTACTCTGAACTGGTAGCTGGTACCGGGGGCCAAACCTGAAACTTGGAATGAGGTAGCTGTGGACACCGATTTAGCCACTTGGGCCCAAGTGGAACCACCATCAGAACTTTGTTCAACCCGGTAGTCCGTAATTGCCGAACCGCTATCAGTGTCAGGGACCAGCCAACTAAGCGAAACAGTTGTTGAACTTACCTGTCCAGCAGTTAGAGATTTTGGTTGGGTTGGCACTGATGCAAGCGTCGTTGCAGAGATGAGTGGTGAAGCTTGACCTGTGCCAATCTGATTTACTGCAAACACTCGGAATGAATAACTTTTAGCTGGTACTAAACCAGAGATGGTGACAGAGGTAAGGGTTGAAACTGGCTTTGTGTAGCTGTTCCAGTTCACCCCGGCATCACTACTGATTTCAACTAAGTAATTCTTAATTGGCTGACCATTAGTTGATATCGGTGTTTGCCAATTCAGGAGCATGCCTGTGGAGGTAATCTGGCTGATCTCTAGGCTTCTTGGAGCACTTGGCGGAGCAGAGTTAGTGGTAGCGCTGACCACAGTTGAATAAGGGCTGTTTCCCAAGCCATTTACGGAAGCAATGCGGAACTGGTAACTAATTGCAGGAGTCAATCCTGTGACTTGGAATGAGGTTACAGTAGAGGCTTGCCTGACCATCGGTGTCCAACTAGATCCACCATCAGAGCTTTGTTCGACCCGATAATCCATAAGCGCTGAACCGCCATCGCTATCTGGTGCTGACCAGCTCAGCGTTAGACCGGTAGCGGTCAGTTGGCTAACCGCTGGGGACTTTGGAGCCGAGGCTAAGTTTCCAAGAACACTCTTAGCCACTTTGCCCTCGCCGAAGCTAGTAAACAGGTTTCCATTCGAATCAGTGATAATCCTGACTATTGAGTCGTCAAATGTCGCCAAAGTGCTCAGCGTCCCAGCGGCAGTCAGTTTAGCGACACTTCCATCAGTGGCATTAGCAAAGTAGAAATTGTTTTTGTTATCAATAACTAGATCTGTAATTGAATCAGCCAGGGTGATGAAGCCGGTAACTAATCCAGTTGGTGTGATCTTGTAAGCAGTCTTGTCAACAGTGCTAAACACATAAAGGTTTCCATTAGTATCAGAGACCATGCGACTTGCTGGGATTGGCAGGTTAGCGAAACTACTTATCTCTCCAGCTGGAGTTATCTTGGAAACTGTATTGTCTTTTCCATTAGCACTAAATAAATTTCCGGCAGCATCAAAAACCAGCGCCACTGGATTTGAAGCCAGATTGGCAAATACAGATACCACTCCAGAGCTAGTGATCTTGGAAATGGTTCCAGATATTGAGTCAGCGGTATAAAGATTACCTTTACTATCAAAAGCCAGTGCTGTCGGTCTATCACCAACAGTGGCAAAAACTGAGGCAACACCAGTGGGGGTAACTTTGGTTACTGTCCCGTCGTCAGAGTTAGCTGTATAGAGATTGCCTGCGGCATCGAAAGCCAGCGCAGCAGGATTATCGCCAACGGTCGCAAATCGAGAGACTACTCCAGCTTTGGTAATTCTTGAAACAGTGTTGTCTGCGGTATTTGCAACATAGAGGTTGCCAACTGAATCAAAAGCCATGGCTGCAGGTGAGGTTCCAACGGTGTATACCGAGAGCGAATCGGCCGTGGTAACCAGCGACACAGGCCCAGGCTCGCCAACCCCAGAGGCGTTTACTGAGCTGATCCTAAACTGATACGAACGGCCTAGAACAAGGCCGGTTACGGAGTGGCTCGTAAGAGTGGATGCCGGCTTAGTGACTGTTGTCCAGCTAGCGCCAGCGTCGAAGGAATAACTAATCCGATAGTCACTTATCGGCGACCCGCCGTCACAGCCCGGAGCATCCCAATTCAGAGTGACCGAGTTACTTTTGATAACTCCTGGACTTAGGTTTTCTGGAGCGGCCGCTGGACCATTTGGAAGAGTTGCCGCCACCTGGTTAGAAACCCTAGATAAACCTAGGCTGTTGATGGCGTAGGTCCTGAATTGATAGGTCTGCTTAGAGCAAAGACCGGGGAAAATAAAACTTGTCGAGTTAGAACCGGTTCGGTATGTCCCAACTAAAGAATTGCCATTATTGGTGGTTGCCTCTACTAAGTAGTCGGAGATTGTTGAAGCTGCATTATCAGTTGGGGCCAACCAACTCAGATCCACCGAAGTGCTAGAAAGTTTTGTAGTTTGCAGATTTCTCGGTGCCGATGCCTTGCTTCCAGAAGCTGTGACAACGGTAATTGAGTTAGACAAATAGTTTGCCGAATAAAGATTAGAGTTTGCATCAAAACTAAGAGCAGTCGGACCAAGGCCGGTTACGGCATGGGTGGAGACCAGGCCTAGTGGGCTGACTTTTGTGATAGTCGCATCTGTGTAGTTAGCTGTATAGAGATTACCTAGTGAATCAATTGTTATAGCATTTGGAGTTTTTCCAACTGTTGCAAAGCTGCTAACAGTTCCGGTCGGGGTTACTTTTGAGATTGTGTTATCTGCTGAGTTAGAAACATAGATGTCATTGCTCTTATCTATTGCGATACCGGTTGGGTTGGCACCCACTAAAGCAAACTGTGCTGTGACAGTCCCACTCGGTGAAACTTTAGAAATAACTCCATCTAAATAGCCGGTTGTATATAAATTGCCACTCGAATCAAAGGCTAAGGCCGAAGGCCAGGTTGAAACTCTGGCAAACAGACTTACCGTTCCGGCTGGGGTTACTTTCGAAACTGAGCTGTCTGTGTAGTTTGCTGAATACAGGTTTCCCGCTGAGTCAAAGGCTAGCCCAACGGGATTTCTACCAACTGTTGCAAAAGTTGAAACACTTCCATCCGTTGAAATTCTGAGAATGCTTCCGGTCCTGGTTGCCACAAAAAGCGTGCCATTGGAACTTATGGCCAAGGCTCTAGGTTTCTGCGGGTTTAGATCGGCAAATGTGCTCACCGAACCTTGCGGGGTGACCTTTGAGATGGTGCCTGAGCCAAAGTTGGCGGCATAAGCATTTCCACTTGAATCAACAACTATGGCAGCTGGATTGACTCCAACCTCAGCCTGGCTATCCGCTCTGGCGGGGGCTGAAGAAAAAACTAGAGCGCTAAAAACCAGCGGGATTATGGCAAATTTGCTAATTATTGACCGGAGACTTGCGTATAGAGATGAGTGCATGAACTTCCCATCCCTTCAAAGCAAAAGTTGAATTACTTCAACCTTACATAAAAGAAAATGCAATAGTAATGGGCTAGTTGCCCTCTTCTACCCCGATAACCCCTGCGTCGCTGGCTGAAAGAACCTCTGCTTTTCTGATGTCTGAGGATAGGTCCCGAACTGCTGATCTGAGTGCCCTTTCAGGATCTAGACCCTGAGCTTTGGCCGACTGAACAATCACTAGCAATAAGGAACCAAGCTGTTCTTCAGTTTCCAGCTTGATTGGTGACTCAGAGGATTGCTCAAGTAGACCAATTTTATGAGCCTTGCCGATAACCTTGTCGGCCAGCGCTAATGCTGGCAGGGCCTTTGGGATTCCATCTAGAACAGATTCACGCTGGGGCTTTTCCTTTTGCTTGTGGTTATCCCAGTTCAACATCACGTCATCGCCAGTTTCAGCTTTGTATTTCTCCAGTTCTTCAGGAGAACCAAAAACATGCGGGTGCCTGCCCATCATTTTTTCTCTCGTGAACTTGGCCACATCTTGAATATCAAAAGGTTCGCCAAGCGATCCGGTTTGAGCTAGATCAGAGTGGAAGACCACCTGATAGAGCACATCGCCTAGTTCTTCAAGAACCTCACTGCGATCTCCGGCTTCGATGGCATCGATAAGTTCGTATGTTTCTTCTAGCAGATATTGAACTAGGCTCTGGTGTGTTTGTTCAGCGTCCCATGGGCAACCACCGGGTGAGCGCAAAACATGGGCAGTCCTAATAAGTTCATCAAGTTCGGTCATGAAGTAAGTTTGCCAGAGCATTGTGGATAACAAAGGCAATCTCAGGAATTTGAACCTAACTTATATCGAGTGCCTCGTAATAGAGAAGAAGAGAAATTTGTTGTTGCCTTTCCCAAGCTCTTTGAAGCCCAAGTTCTAGAATTGTCAGAATATGAGCAAGTTGTAGTTCTTGCGGCTTTGGAGCACATTCTTGCAAGAGAAGGTATAAACCTGGCTCGAACTCCTTGGCTAAAATCGCTTGGTGGTGGTCTCTGGGAGTTTCGAATTGGACCCAATTCAAAAGCTATTTTTAGTCGGTCAGGATTAATTGACCTAAACGCCTTTTCGAATTTTAGGATCGTAGTCCGAATATTCTGCATCTTTAAGAATGACAAAATTGTGCTTCTGTCTTGTTACGACAAACTGCGCAACGGACCTGGCAGGCGGCAAAACCAAGCAATCGAAGCTGCACGAAAAATGAAATTGAAATTTCTGGAAAGAAGATAGATGATTACTTATATGAAATCAACTGCAAAGACCAGTTCTAAAGACAAGGTATGGAAGTCAATTCGGCAAAACTGGGGTGAGGAAGCAAATGCTTTCGCTGAAAATTTAGATCTAGCTTTTATTACCGCCGAGTATAAGAAGAAATTAGCGGTGGCAGTGAAAGCCCGCCGTCAAGAACTAGGTTTGTCGCAGCGATCTCTGGCCAACCTAATCGGTATTTCTCAGCGGGAAGTGTGCCACCTAGAAGCGGCAAAGAGCAATCCGACATTATCAACCCAGCTGAAAATTTGTAGTGTTCTAGGTTTATCGCTTGAAATAAAGGCTAACTAGGGTCCAGCCCTGAACCAGGGATATTTCTAATAACTGTAAACAGCAGAACCAAAATGGCTACCACTACTAGATAGGGAATCACTAGGTTAGATTTCTTCTTGTCTAGGTAGATTCCTAAACCAGCTAGTAGTGGCGATATCATGAGCAGGCTGTTCATCCTAAAAGCAGTTTGAAAATCAAGGTTTAGAAGCGCGTCTGCCGCTCTAGTCCCACCGCAACCTGGGCACCAGAAACCGGTAACGGCATGAAAGGGACAAAAGAGCCTAAGCTCCTTGGGCCAATAAAGTAGGTAAACAATTGCTAGGGCAAAAACCAGTAGAGATATAAGGATGCGATTTCGGTTTATAACTTTCAAGTCACACCACCTTCAATGATCTCGAAAAACAAGTTTATTTAGTTATTCTCAATAGGAAATAAATTCACTCGAAAGGAAATAAGTGTCTTCAACACCGTCAGATAAGTTCTGCACCGGCTGTGGCAAAGGTTTGGTTGCCACGGCTCAAATTTGCCCTAACTGCGGAACAGCAGCCGGCCAAACTTCACTTAGCCAACCCGGTGTGCCACCAGAGCGTGATTACCTAACCGCCCTGCTACTATCGATTTTCCTTGGCCACCTCGGTATTGACCGTTTCTACATGGGTAACATCGGACTCGGAATCCTAAAGCTGATCACGTTAGGTGGCTGTTACATCTGGTGGATCATCGACATCGTCCTTATCGCCACTAACGGCATGAGGGATGCTCAGGGTCGACTTCCAGTAAGGCGCTAAAGGAAAGGTCTTTGAGAGTTTTCCCTAAGCAAAAACTTCGCTCAAAAATGCCCACGCCCAATCAATTAGCGCTCGGTTTGTAAGGGGCTCAGCATTTTCATCTAACGGGGTTTGAACTGTTAGTTGCCTTGCTGTTTTTAGATATCTGAGCCCGGGATACTTTTGGCTGAGTCTTACCTGCTTGGCTTCATCTAGGTCAATCGGGGTGAGTTTGAACTGGTTACCGATAAGAGAAACATCTTTTAGATTGAGTCGATTACACAACTGTCGTAATTCAGTGACGTCGATCAGGTTTATCACCGGTTGCGGAGCTTTACCGTAGCGATCTTCCAGTTCTTGGAATATGAGATCGAGCTGGTTCCTGGTTCCCTTCTCCCCGCTTGCCGCTGAGAGTTTATGGTATGCCTCGAGCCTGAGTCTCTCAGAATCAACATATTCGACGGGTATGTGGGCGTCGATTGGTATTTCTAGTTTCAGTTCAGCTGGAGATTCCTGCTTAATACCTTTAAACTCATCGACTGCTTCTCCGATCATGCGCAAATACAAGTCAAAACCAACTCCAGCGATGTGACCGGATTGCTCCCCACCCAGCAGGTTACCCGCACCGCGGATCTCTAAATCCTTGAGCGCCACCTGCATACCGCTACCTAGCTCATTATTGGCTGCAATTGTGCTCAAACGGTCAAGGGCGAAAGGTGAAAGTGGTTTCTCAACCCCGTAGAAGAAATAGGAATAGGCGCGTTCTCTTGACCTTCCAACTCGCCCTCTAATTTGATGCAGTTGAGCCAAACCAAAGTTCTCTGCTCGATCGACGATGAGGGTATTGGCGTTTGGAATATCTATGCCCGCTTCAATGATGGTGGTGGACACCAATACGTCATAGCGGCGCTCCCAGAAGTCAATCACCACCTGCTCTAGTTGAGCTTCATTCATTTGACCGTGGGCAACCGCTATTCGCGCATCGGGAACTAACTCGGCTATACGGTTAGCTACAAAATCGATACTCTCCACCCGATTGTGCACAAAAAACACTTGTCCCTCGCGAATAAGTTCGCGATGTATTGCCGCGGCAACCTGAGCTTCGTTATATGGTCCGACGTAGGTGAGAATCGGATGACGTTCCTCGGGTGGGGTAGCCAGTGTCGACATTTCTCGAATGCCAGTGATCGCCATCTCTAGGGTTCGCGGAATAGGGGTGGCGGACATGGCCAAAACATCAACGTTTGTTTTTAGTTCTTTCAAACGTTCTTTGTGTTCAACTCCAAAACGTTGCTCCTCATCAATAATGACTAAACCTAAGTCTTTGAATTTGATTGTTTTGGAAAGTAATTTATGTGTTCCGATGACCACATCCACCAGCCCGGAGGCTAAACCTTCGATGGTGTCCTTATTTTCTTTAGCGCTTTGGAATCTAGAAAGAGCTCTAACATTGACCGGAAATCCCGCATAGCGTTCCAAAAATGTTTCAACATGCTGACGAACTAAAAGTGTGGTTGGCACCAGGATTGCTACCTGCTTACCATCCTGAACCGCTTTGAAGGTAGCTCTTACCGCTATCTCTGTCTTTCCGTAACCAACATCACCGGCAACCAATCGATCCATCGGAATTGGTTTTTCCATGTCCCGCTTTATTTCTTCAACCGTATTTAACTGGTCTGGTGTCTCGGTAAAAGGGAAACTATCTTCCATCTCACGCTGCCAATCGGTATCCGGCAGGAAGGCATGCCCCTTAGCGTTCATCCGCTGTGAGTAGAGCTTGACCAGATCGATGGCAACCTTACGGACTGCCTTCCTCGCGTTGCCCTTAGCTCTCGCCCAGTCCGTGCCGCCAAGCTTATTCAGCACTGGAGCCTCGGCGCCGACGTATCTGGTTAGGTAATCTAGCTGATCGGTTGGAACATAAAGCACATCACCTTTCAGCCCGCGTTTGGCTGGGGCATACTCGATGACCAGGTATTCCTTGGTGTATTTAGTGCTACCGAGCCCTAGGGTTCGTTGCGACATTTCGACGAACCTGCCAATGCCGTGAATCTCATGAACAACGTAGTCGCCTGCTTTTAGAGTCAGCGGATCCACGGCCTGACCACGTTTTTGAGCCATGCGCGGTTTAGTGGTTTGACCAAAACTAGTTCCTCGACCGAAGAATTCACTGTCGGTAATCAGAATAATTTTTGATTCAGGTGCAACGAAGCCTTTGCGAAGTGGTGCCTGAATCACATAGACGATTGGCTCTAGCTTGTTGGGAATAAGGTTAGAAAGTTTTGCCGGAATTTGAGCCTCACTGAGTAGTTCTACAATGCGCTCGGCTGTTCCATGGCCCATCGCGGAAAGAAATACGCTCAATCCTTGACCGAGCTGATCTTGGATGTAGTCAATGGGTTCGGTCTGTAGTGTCTTAAAACTTGGCACCTCAAAGAGGTTCAGATTTAGCTGTCGGTCATCACTTAGGAAGCCGGTTAGTGAGGTCAGTTGTCTGCCTTCCAAAGATTTGACAAAAGCCTCTAGAGTCTTAAATCCACCTGCGCTTAGATCAATCGGAGCTTTGGCTCCCTCGATGGCAGCATCCCAGGCGGCATGCAGAAACTCCTCGTTCGTTTCAATCAAATTAGTTGCTCGAGCAATTGATTTTTCGGGAGCTAATAAAACAACTTGAGCAGTTTTGGGTAAGTAATCGGAGATTTGACCTAATCTATCGACAAGTACTGGCGCTAAAGATTCCATCCCGTCGACTGGAATTCCCTGGCCTATCTTGGCAAGCATGGTGCCGAGATTTGGAAATTCGTGCTCCATCTCTCGAGCTCGCTGGGCTACCTGCGGAGTGATAATCACCTCGCGAGCTGGATAAACAGTTAACTCGATTGGTTTAGCTTCAAGCGAGCGTTGATCAGCCACGGCAAACTCACGCATCTGCTCTAATTCGTCACCAAAGAATTCCAGCCGAACTGGATGTTTGGCGGTGGTTGGGAAAATATCCAAGATCCCACCCCGAACAGCAAATTCACCTCGCTTGGTAACCATGTCTACCCGCTGATAGGCAATCTCAATCAACTTGAGCGTAAGTTCTGGTAGCAGATACTCGTTGCCAACCTTGAATTCAAGCGCTGGATACTTATCTAAACCGAGGATGACCGGCTGCAATGCTGCCCTAATAGAGCAGACCACAAAAAACGGAGTATCGCTATTTTGTAATTCGGCTAAACGGTGCAGGGTTGCTAAGCGCTTGCCAACTGTCTCCGGTGACGGGCTTAGCCTTTCATGCGGCAGGGTCTCCCAGGATACAAATTCCAAGACCTCAACTTCAGGTGCTACTAAGCGAAGATAATCGACTAGTTCCTCGGCTTCCTTACCGCTACTGACCACCACTAGGTGTTGGTTGGTAAGTGCTTTAGCTCTGCGAAGTTCATAGATTGCCGCAAGCACCCAGTTCTGCGCTCCTGCCGGGGCAACGATTTCTAGTTTGCTGTTTTCTAGGTTTTCATCGATTGCTTCGAAAGCTTTGGTTTGGCTCAGACGTGCGGCAAGGCGCGACAACCCCTCAGATCCGTCGTGCACGTTCATGCAATAAGTCTAGGGTGGATTACTTGCCGTGGAACTGCTGCTGCGCCCAAGTTAGACCTTCTTTAGCGATGGACTCAACCATGTCGGCAGCTAACTCGAGAAGTACTGGTAATTCTGGCTTTTCAGTTAAGGAAAAGTTCTTCAATACAAAATCAGCAGGATCTTGCGAACCGGGTGGCCTACCAATGCCAAAGCGCAAACGAATGTAGTCGTTACCGATAGCCGAGATAATGCTTCTTAGGCCATTATGCCCAGCGTGACCTCCGGAAAACTTTATCTTCAATTGACCAAAGTCAATATCCAACTCATCATGGATAACTATCAGCTGTTCTGGTGGTAAATCATAGAACTTCAAAAGCGCAGCAGTTGGCCCGCCCGAGGTATTCATATAACCGTTTGATTTAGCCAAAATCAGTTTGGTCTGGCCAAGTTTTCCTTCAGCAACCTGAGCACCTGATTTATGGGATTTAAAGTTCGCGCCAATGCGTTTAGCCAAGACGTCAACAACCATCTGACCGACATTGTGTCGATTGTGAGAGTAGTCGGGCCCAGGATTACCGAGCCCGACTACTAAAAAAGTGTTGCTGTTCAATTACTCAGCTTTAGGAGCCTCAGCCGCAGCTGGAGCAGCCTCAGCCTCTTCGCTAGCACCGGCACCGGTGCCAACAACAGAGGCAACCAACTCGTGGCTGTCTAGGTCTAGCTTCACACCGGCTGGAAGCTTGATGTCTCCAGCGGTTACGTGGAAGCCCAAACCTTCCTTGTTGAAGACAACTTCTAGATACTCAGGAATTGCTGTTGCATCCGCTTCAATCTTCAAAGTCTTGTGCTCAAGATCGATAACGGTTCCAGACTGTGATTCACCAACTACGTGTACTGGAACCTCAACGTGAACGCGCTCACCCTTAACGATCTCGACTAGGTCGATGTGCTCGATGACCTGGGTTACTACATCCTTTGAGGCTGACTTCACTAGAACAGTTTCGGTCTTACCGTTTAGGGTTAGCTCAATAATGGCGTTCTTGTAACGAAGAACAAGTGCTACCTCGTGAGCTGGAAGTGTGATGTGTCTTGGCTCTGAACCGTGACCGTAGATAACCGCTGGGGTTCTTCCGGCAGCGCGGGCCTTACGGGCTGCACCTTTACCGAAGCTGGTGCGCATCTCGCCGACAAGTTTGTTTACTGACATTTTTTATCCTTTATGTTTGTTGTTCAACTCAAGCTAGTCGCGAGGAACTTATAAAGACCCCGTCGATTACGGTTTGAAACCCTCGCCGTTGTTACCAGCCATCAGTCTAGTTGGCTTTGAACAGCTTCTGCAAGGCAAATCTGACTACTAGGGCCCCAGCCAAAAGAACCAATGAGACCTGAACTGCAGGGCCTAGAACGTTCAGCAGCAGCAGTAAGCACAGCGCGATACCGGCTATGGCTACCATTAGAGGCTGTTTTCTCTCCATTTTTGGTTGACGCAAGACACTCAGGTGTCCAATTGCATAATACAAAAGCACACTGAAGCTAGAAAAACCAATTACCCAAGCGGTGTATTGCTTGGTTTCTATGAGCACAATCGCTCCAGAAGCAATTATCAGTTCTGCCAACCATGGAGCACCAAAGCGGTTGCGTTTTTCAAAAACCTTGGGCAGTTCTCGATCCTCAGCCATAGTGGCAGCAGTTCTAGACACTCCTGCTAATAGAGCAAGAATTGAACCCAAGCTTGCAGCCAGAACCACCGCATCGATTACTACCGGATTAAACCAGGGAGCGCTTCTAGTCAGTAGGGCTTCGAAGGTGGCATCCTGCATCGGCTCGTTTGCCGAACCAACAACTCCTGAAACTACTATCGCTAAAAGAAAATAGAGAACAATTACTATCCCTAAGGAGATGACGATAGCTCTAGGAATGTTCTTTTTTGGGTCTCTAACCTCATCCCCTAGGGTTGCCACCCTGGCATAACCGGCAAAGGCAAAGAAGATTATTGCCGCCCCAGCTAGAGTTCCCTGATCTAAGCTCGGCGCAAAAGCTAAATTACCGATTGCTCCGGCTTCAAACCCAACACTGAAACCAACACAGACACAAAACACCAAAAAACCTAGGGTTATCGTTGCCAAAATTGCAGCAACCAGAGCAGTTCGATTAATACCCAACAGATTCAGGCTGGTCATTAGGAAAACTGCGAGCGAGGCAACGTGGATATCGCTGAGCAGTGTTGGTGTAGCTGGATTTAGAAGTGTTCCCTGTGGAACTAGATACAGCTGAATAATAAGTGCGATTGCGGCAATCGATGCAATCTTCCCGAATACAAAAGAAAAACCAGCAACAAAACTAATGCTCTTCGGCAGATATACCCTCGAGTATGCGTAAATTCCGCCAGCCCTAGAGTTGCCCCCAGCTAACTGATAAACCGATGCGGCATTTAGGGAAGCAACAATAGCCGCAAGAAAAAGTGCAATAAAGAAAGTATTTCTCGCCGCTTCATATGCAGCGCTCCAAACGAAGAAGACTCCAGCGCCTAGCATCGAGGCAACCCCGATTGCTACTGCCCCAAGCAGAGAAAGCTGTTGTCTTTTAGACGTGGCCATCAAAGAGGATGGTTACGCTGTCGTCGTTAAAGACTGAGGAAATAGCTCTTGCCACTAGCGGAGAAATCGAGAGCACTGTCAGCTTTTCGAATTGTTTATCTGCAGGTATCGGCAATGTATTGGTAACAATGACATTGTCGACCTCTGGACCAGAAAGTCTTTCAACAGCTGGGTCACTGAAGACCGCGTGAGTAGCGGCAACGATGATTCGTCCAGCCCCGTTGTCACGAAGTGCTTTAGCTGCGGCAACAATTGTTCCAGCAGTGTCGATCATGTCATCGACTAAAACACATACTCGTCCCTCAACATCACCAACAAGTTCATTCACCTGAACCTGGTTTGGCTTGGTTGGGTCACGACGTTTGTGAATAATTGCAAGTGGGGCACCTAGCCGATCAGCCCAGATATCAGCAACTCGCACTCTTCCAGAATCAGGAGATACTACGGTCAGGTTGTCTGAGCCAAAGGTTTGGCGGACATGATCAGCCAACAGCGGCAATGCCCAGAGGTGATCAACCGGTCCATCAAAGAAACCTTGAATCTGCGGCGAGTGGAGATCGACCGACATTAGCCGATCAGCGCCAGCTGCTTTATACAAATCAGCAACCAGGCGAGCTGAAATGGGCTCACGTCCCTTATGTTTCTTATCTTGTCTGGCATAAGGGAAGAATGGTGAGACAACGGTGATGCGCTTAGCGCTAGCGCGCTTGAGGGCATCAATCATGATTAGTTGCTCCATGAGCTGGTCATTTATTGGAGCGCTGTGGGATTGAATTACAAAAGCATCAACACCGCGAACCGATTCATCAAAGCGAACGAAAATCTCACCGTTGGCGAAGTTATAGGATGTGGTCGGCACCAACTCGGTGTTTAGCAGTGTTGCAATTTCTTCGGCAAGTTCCGGGTGACCTCTTCCGCTGGCTAAAACCAATCGTTTCTGTCCGGATGTTTTTATCTGCACTTGCCCGATTTCCTTTACTTTTTGGCTTTCTTAGCGGCTTCGGCTGAATTGGTGTCGCCACGTTTAGCCAGCACCCAATTGGCGATTGATCGCTGTGGGGCGACATTCATGGCTAAATCTCCTGGTTGGACATCTTTACGTACTACCGTACCAGCGGCTGTGTATGCACCATCACCAATCTCGACAGGTGCAACAAAGACGTTATGCGAACCAGTTCTCACAAATGAACCAACCGTGGTGTGGTGTTTATCCACCCCGTCATAGTTGGCAAAGATTGTGCCGGCACCGATGTTGCTGTGCTCCCCGATTGTGGCATCACCGACATAGGAAAGGTGTGGGATCTTGGAACCTGCGCCAATCTTGGCATTCTTGGTTTCCACAAAAGTTCCGATTTTGCCGCCTGCACCTAAGTGGGTGCCGGGACGGACATAACTAAATGGGCCGACAGTGGAATCAGCTTCGATTATGGAACCGGTGATATCTGATTTCTTCACGCTCACGTTCTCGCCGATTTGTGAATCATGAATAGTAACCTCAGGTCCAATCACCGAGCCACTACCTATCTTGGTGATGCCCTTTAGGTAGGTGCCTGGCAGTAAAGTTACATCCTCATCAATCACAGCCGTGATGTCTATATAGGTAGTGTTTGGATCCAAGATAGTGACCCCAGCTAACATCCAGCCTTCGCAAATCCTGCGGTTTAGTTCGCTGGATACTTGCTGCAATTGGACACGGTTGTTAATTCCAGCTACCAGCCAGTTATCTCTAACCGCCAGCGCCATAACCTTCTTCCCCATCTTGGCAATTTCAGTTAGCGCATCGGTCAAATACTTTTCGCCAGCTGCATTATGGCTTCCCACTTTGGCTAGTGCCTGCCGCACTATATCAAAATCAAAGACGTAAACTCCTGCGTTTACCTCGTTAATTTCTAACTCTTCTTCGGTGGCGTCGCGGTGTTCAACAATAGAACTAAATTCTCCCGAGTCTGTTCTGATTACTCGACCATATCCAGCCGGATCATCAAACACAGCGGTAAGCATGGTGGCACCAGCTCCACTGGCTAGGTGAACTTCCAGCATTGAATCGATAGTTGAAACATCCAGCAACGGGACATCAGCGCTGGTAACTACTACAGCTCCGCTAAAACCATCAGGTAAAACATTAAGCGCGCATTCGAGAGCCCGACCGGTTCCGGTCACATCGTCCTGATGAGCAATGTGAGCGGTTGGATAAAAGGCGTGAATGTATGCCTCGAGCTTGTCCTTCTCGTGACGAATCACAGGGACCACATACTTTGCCCCGATGGAGTTTGCAGTTGCTAGAGCGTGACCCAAAAGAGGCAATCCAGCAATCTCATGCATCACCTTAGGTGTTGCCGAGCGCATCCTGGTTCCCTCACCTGCGGCTAGAACCACAACGGCTAGGTGCTGCTCGCTCATCAAACCTCCAGGTCTTTATTGAAGCGCTGCTCCCCCAGGATTCGAACCTGGACCGAACACCTCCAAAGGGTGCCGTGCTGCCGTTACACTAGGGAGCAATTCAAGCCATGCTTGATAAAACTAAGTTTGCCAGATGTTTTATCTTTCCAGCCTTGTTCCAAGGTAATTAGGCACTGCGGTAAGGGCTAAAAGCCCCATTTCAGTTAGCGTCTTGGCTGCAAATGTTGCTTTTTCAGCGGATTCAAAAAGGCCAATGACTGTTGGGCCACTACCGGTAACCATGGCCTTTAGCGATCCGAGTTGCTCGAGCAATTGCAGGTTTTGCCCAACTGTCGGTAGCAGTGATACTGCCGCTGGCTCTAGGGCATTGGTCATTAGCTTGGCCAGCTCCTCTATAGAGCCGAGCTCAAAACTGAGATCTGTGAAATTACTCGGTTGGCTAATCTCGTCAAATTTGGCAAACACCTGAGGCGTAGATAGCCCCTCGTTAGCTATCGCTAGCACCCAGTGGGTTTCGAAACGAAGAGGCTCACAGCTAACTAACTTTTCACCCCGACCGGTGCCAATCGCCAAGCCACCAACCATGCTGAACGGGACATCCGAACCAAATTCAGCGGCTAGAACCAAAAGCTCACTGTCAGATAACTTCGCCACTGCATATTCCTCAAAGAGATATTCATTGGTCGCAACCAACATGGCAGCAGCATTAGCAGAGCCACCGGCCATGCCACCGGCAACCGGTATGCGTTTAGTTATCTGAACTTCTAATTCGGTTAGGTCGATACCCGCGTTGGTGAACAGTTTTTGGGCAACTTTATAAACCAAGTTACTTGAGTCAGTTGGAACAGCGTTCACATGTCGCGAAGGTAACGTGTGAGATTGAACCAGAATATTCACTCCAGCTATATCAGATTTTTTCTGCAGCTGGATTTCTTCTCTTAGGTCGAGTTCCAAATACAAAGAGTTCACCGGATGATAGCCAGTTGACTCTAAAGAACCAACTTGGAAAACCAAATTTATTTTTGCTGGTGCGCTGGCTCTAATCATCTTGATACCTGCTCAACCAGCTTGTTTATTAGCTGTTGCCAATACTTCTTAGCCTCACGAATTTTAGTAGCGTCATTTAGAAACTCATGCTCAATAATGAGTGAGGTATTTACACCCACCGCTTCAAAGATTATGCTCACCCTAGTTTGATCATTGAAAGTTAGCACAATCTTCTCGTCTGGTTGAAGTTTGAGAAAGCGATTGAAATTATCCCCGTAAATTGAACCAGCTGAAAATAGGTTATAGCTCAAGCCAACCCCGGTTGGAATACTTGCGGTTAATCTAAGAAGTTTTTCCTCGGCTGCCACCGACTTGGATTGGGAGCGCCACTTCAAATACATCAGTGCGATCGAGTTAGCCCACCACTTTTGGACCCTGTAGTTGCTCTGTAGGAAATTGACCAGTTCAGACTGTCTACCCTCTCTGACCGCACTTGCAAAAAGGATCTCTAGCCAGTCCTCTCGCTGCTTACCGGTGTTAGCTAGAAGAAGATCGGCCGCAGGGTCATCGGTGTATGGGGTATCCGGGATGAGCATGGCTCTTTTCCCAGACCGCCTTGGTTCAGAAACTGCTGGTGTGACACCTTCTGGTGCTTTAGGAAGATCATCAAAGATGTCGCCGATCTTCTTTTTCCGACCAAACATCAGGCGGCTGCCTTAGCTATTTTCACAAAGTCAAAAATAGTCAACTCTTCACCTCGAAGTGACGGTGAAACTCCAGCGCTAACCAGTAGCTTCTCGGCTTGATCTGCCGAACCAGCAAATTTGGCTAGTGCCTGACGGAGGGTCTTTCTGCGCTGAGCAAAGGCGTAATCAATGATTTCAAAGGTTTTTGTGCGAAGCGCTTCATCCCCTAGCGCCGTTTCACGCTTCTTGAAATAAACCAGTGCGGAGTCAACATTTGGCACCGGCCAAAAGATGCTCCGACCAATATTCCCAGCCAGGTTGGCGATTGAATACCAAGCTAACTTCACACTTGGCGCTCCATAAACTTTCGAGCCTGGACTTGCCGCTAGTCGATGCGCCACTTCGGCCTGGACCAAAACAAGTCCCGATTGAATGCTTGGAAAGGTTTCCAGGAAGTGCAGCAGTACAGGAACCGAGATGTTGTAGGGAAGGTTAGCCACTAGAGCATCAGGTGCCATTGGGAGTTCAACTACCTTCATGGCATCCTGGTGAATCAACTGAAAGTTCTTACCTGAAGTCTTCTTTGAGATAGTGCCGACAATCGCCTCTGCCATCTTGGAATCGAATTCAACGGCTATTAAATTTTCAACGACTTCCAATAATCCAAGTGTTAGTGAACCCAAGCCGGGTCCAATCTCAACAACTGTTTCTCTGCCAGTTAGTTTTGCGACCGCAACAATTTTTCGTATTGTGTTCGGATCAATTACAAAGTTCTGTCCCAGTTTCTTAGTTGGCACAACACCAATGCTGTCGGCAAGCTGCCTTATCTCTGCAGCACCCAATAACTCAATCATCTATGCCCTCAAACCAAAGACCATAAACTGTTTCGGTATTACTGGTTATCTGGGCTGACATTTCTTCTTCGGAAATTTCTCGAACCTCAGCCATCTTTCTAACTGTGAGTGGAATCAAATAGGGAGAGTTAGGTCTACCTCGAAATGGCTCGGGAGTTAAAAACGGTGCATCGGTTTCAACCAGAATAAGTTCTTTCGGCAGTATCGCTAGAGCATCGCGAAGGCCTTGGTTCTTCTTGAAGGTCAGCGTTCCGGCAAAAGATGCATACCAACCGTGCTCAATCAAAATCTCAGCCAATTCAACATCTCCGCTGAAGCAGTGAAATACTGTTCGCTCTGGGGCTCCCACCCTCAGCAAAGTTGAAACAACGTCTTCGTGGGCATCCCTGTCGTGGATCTGCAAAGCTATGTTGTTCTCTTTAGCTATAGCAATATGCTCTTCAAAGCTATGCTGTTGCAAAAATCGCAACTCCTCAGAGGTTCTGAAGTAGTCAAGACCGGTTTCGCCAACTGCCCGAACCCTTGGTTGTGGGGCGAGCTTGGCAATTTCGGCGATAGCTTCGTCGAGTTCTGCCAAACTCTCATACTCGGCAGCAACATTAGGGTGCAGCGCTACCGCAGCTAGCAATCTAGGTTCAATTGCGGCGGTTTGAGCCGACCAAATCGAAGTGGCTACCGAGCCACCAACCTGAACACCACCTAGGATGCCCGCCTGATTAGCTAATTCCAGATGTTCGCGGTAATCCATCGGATTCTCGCCATCGGCAATTTCAAGATGGGTGTGGTTGTCATAGGTACCAACTTTGAGCGCTTCGGGTAGATCTGGGTAACTCAAATCCCGCTTTGATCCATCCTCGGCTTTACGATCTCTTACCCGGATGTAATTCTCACTGGGCAAATCGTTAGTCATCTTTACTTTCAATGCGAGGAAAGAGCACAGCCAACTCAGATACCTTAACCTGCCCCAGCTGACCCCAGTTGCCCGCTTCAGCGATGTTCTGCTCAGCTAATTCACCGAGCTTACCCTCAGTAAGGGCAGCCCATAGCTTTGCTGTTGCCTGCGGCATAACTGGGGAAAGTAAAACTGACAGCACTCTTAGGCCTTCACTGGCGCAGTATAAAACTGTGCCAAGGCGCGCTCTGTTTGCCTCGTCCTTAGCCAACACCCATGGTTCCTGAACGGTGATGTAGTTGTTTAGTTCATCAACTAATTTCCAAACCGCTGCGATAGCATCCGCAATTGCCAATCGATCAATATAACTGTTTGCCTGCTCAGCCGCTTCAGCTGCTACCTTAATCAAAGCCTGGTCTGCTTCAGCGTATTCAGCTGGTTGAGGAACTCCTCCAGCAAAATAACGGTTGACCATGGCTATGGTTCGGGATGCCAAGTTGCCAAAGCCGTTTGCTAGTTCGGCCTGATAGCGTGCGGAAAGATCTTCCCAACTAAATGAACCGTCTTGGCCAAATGTGATTGCCTTCATGAAGTAGTAGCGGAAGGCATCCGACCCGAAAGTCTCGGTGATTTGGCTAGGAGCAATTCCATTCAACTTGGATTTGGACATTTTCTCACCGGCTACCAAAAGCCAACCGTGTCCAAAAACCTGTTTAGGAATTTCTAGTCCAGCAGCCATCAACATAGCTGGCCAAATAACCGCATGGAAGCGAAGAATATCTTTGCCAACGACTTGGACATCGGCTGGCCAATACTTTTTGAATTTGGCTTCGTCTTCCCCATAACCGATGGCGGTTATGTAGTTCAGCAGGGCGTCAAACCAGACGTAGGTGATGTGGGTGTCATCCCAAGGAATATCTATTCCCCAGTCGAATTTCTCTTTTGAACGGGAAATCGATAGATCATCTAGTCCCCTAGATACAAATGAAACAACCTCGTTTTTTGCTGAGTCTGGGGCTATGAAATCGGGATTTTCCGAATAGTGGTCGAGTAGTGGCTGTTGGAATTGGCTTAGCTTGAAGAAGTAGTTGGTCTCCTCCAAAATTTGCACCGGCTTGGAGTGAATCATGCAAACTTCTTGGCCCTGGTATTGTCCTTCGCCAGCAACCAAATCGGCTGGTTTCTTATACTCCTCACAGCCAACGCAGTAAGCACCTTTGAAAGAACCCTGATAGATAAAGCCGTCATCATAAAGTTTTTGCATAAATCGCTGAACTGTCTTCTTATGACGCTCTTCGGTGGTGCGAATGAAGTCTTGATTATCGACGTTGATTGTTTCAATCAGCGGAAGCCAAGCGTCATGAACAAGTCGATCGGTCCAAGCTTGAGCGGAAGAGTTGTTTTCGGTAGCGGTTCGAAGAACTTTCTCACCGTGTTCATCGGTACCTAAAAGTAGGAATGAATCCTCGCCTCTTGCCCGATGCCAACGGGCGATCACATCGGCAGCCACTTCAGAGTAAGCGTGACCGATATGTGGGGCATCATTCACATAGAAGATAGGCGTAGTCACATAGAACGAGTTGTTTGAGCTTGTCATCAGGTTTAATCCTATTCGGCTCTTGAAGCTATTGTCTGATCGTAGAGTTCGCTGCGGGATACTCCAGCCAGCCCAGCAACGACTGAAACGGCGTCTTTGAGAGATCGACCATTGGATTTTAATGCCTCAACAATTTCAACCAACTGAGCTAAATCCGGTGTGGTCTTCTCGGTTTTCCCAGCGATGCAGATAACTATTTCCCCTTTTATTTCTGAATCCGCCCAGATAGCTAACTCACCTAAGCTACCGCGAACTGTTTCTTCAAATTTTTTAGTTAGTTCTCTGGAAACACTGGCAGGGCGATCAGAACCAAAAATCTCTACCGCCTGTTTGAGAGTTTGAGCCAGGCGATGAGGAGATTCAAAGAACACCATGGTTCTACTTTCAGAAGCAAGCGAGTTGAGAAATTCTTTGCGTTCACCATCTTTTCTTGGCAAAAATCCCTCAAAACAAAATCGATCGGTGGGTAATCCAGAAACCGACAGCGCTGCTAAAACAGCCGAAGGCCCAGGGATTACTGCAACCTCAATCCCTCTGCTAACAGCAGCTCGAACCAGGACAAAACCTGGATCTGAAATTGTTGGCATTCCGGCATCGGAGACAATCAAGATATCTTTGTCCTCGGCAAGCTCCAATAACTGTTCGACACGGTCTGACTCATTGTGTTCATGCAAGCTGAAAAGTTTGGCTTTGAGCTTGATGCCTAAACCTTGGGCAAGTTTGAGAACGCTTCTGGTGTCCTCGGCAGCGATAAATTCTGCCTCAGCAAGGGCCTGAATCAGCCGTTCTGAGGAATCGGAAAGATTTCCTATCGGGGTTGCCGCCAAAATGAGCATGATTTATTCTCGCAAACTAGCATTTAGAGGTGCTAACACTTTTACGGAATAAGACACAGCTGGACCGATGGCTACCACTTGCCATCATCGCGCTGGCTGCTTTATTGAGGTTAGTGAACCTAAATTACCCAGCCACACTGAACTTTGATGAAACCTATTACGTAAAAGATGCCTTCTCTCTACTCAACCATGGAGTTGAACTTAATTGGCAAGAAAACTCCGATAACGGTTTCGCTTCTGGAGATTTCAGCGGGCTAACTACTGATCCGAGCTTCGTGGTGCATCCGCCCTTGGGAAAGTGGCTAATTTCACTTGGAATGCTGGTCTTTGGTGCAGATAATCCTTTCGGTTGGAGAATCGTGGTTGCACTCTTTGGAGTGGCAACAGTTGGGCTAGGTATGGTCTGTGCCAAGCTGCTGTTTGAATCCAAGGCCTGGATGAACCTAACCGGATTATTCCTCGCTATTGATGGTGTTGGTATTGTGCTGTCAAGAACAGCACTACTGGATCAAATTCTTGGATTTTTTGCACTACTCAGCTTCTACTTCCTACTTCGAGACCTCACCGATAACTCAAGATATCGACCATGGCTTATCGCTATGGGAATTGCTCTAGGAATTGCTACCGCAGTCAAATGGTCAGGCCTTTATTTTGTCGCGGTCTTTGCGCTTTATCGTTGGCTGGTTCAGGCACGCCTTAGTTATAAAACACATAAACGTTTGGAACAATCTATTGATCAACCGCTAGATCGTAAGCTCTGGATGATGCCAGCGATCGGCCAGGGTTTCAAAACTTTGCTACTAGTGACCGTGCCGGCTTTCATCATCTATCTGCTGAGCTGGACGGGTTGGCTAATTTCTGGAAATGGTTGGGCTAGAAACTATGCCGAGGAGAACCCGGCTTCAGGACTGTTCAGTTTAATTCCGAAGCCTCTTCAGTCGCTTTGGTATTACCACGGTGAGATCTATGGTTTCCACGCCAATCTCCACAGCTCGCACCCATATGATTCAAACCCGCTTAGCTGGCCGTTCATGCTTAGGCCAACTTCTTTTTTCTGGGAGGAAAAGTCAACTGGCTGCCTTTTCGGTTCTGCGGAATCAAATTGCGTTTCGGCTATAACCGCATTAGGTAACCCACTGATTTGGTGGGGTGCGGTTCTTGCAAGCAGCGTACTTATTGGCAGCTGGTTTAGAACTCGAGACCGGCTAACCTCACTGATCTGCATCGGCCTAATCGCTGGATATGTTCCGTGGCTGTTTCTCATGGGAAGAACTGTCTTTGAGTTCTATGTGGTGAGTTTTAGCCCGTGGATTATTTTCATACTGATCTTTGGATTAAAAACCTGGTTAGATAATTCACCGAATAAAGCTCGATCAAAGAAATTGATTTCGGGTTTTGTAATACTGGTCTGCCTAGTTTCTGTATTTTTCTATCCAATCTGGTCGGGTATGTGGATTGGCTACGACTTCTGGCGCTGGCATATGTGGCTGCCTTCTTGGATATAGCCCAGCGGTAGGCTGGTATTCATGCGTATCTATCGGGATCTTTTCCGCCGACCTGGTGTGAGCCAAGTGCTTTGGTCACAACTCTTGGCGCGTTTTGCCTTCGGTATGCAGACCATCACCATCATCATTCACCTGCAGCGCACTTTCGATAATTACAGCGTCGCTGGTCTAGCTATCGGTGCGAGCACCGTAGGCGGTGCCGTGGCAGCCCCCATTCTTGGCCAACTCATGGCCAAAATTGGGATCAAACCGGTCATTCTGACCTCCACCATACTGGCGCCGATATTTATGCTCCTTATTGGGTTTTACCCCATCAACGAGCAGTTTTCAATCCTTTTTGCACTCTTTCTGGGTCTAACCACTCCGCCAATTCAGCCAGCAGCCAGAGCGGTTTATCCAACACTGGTTGAGGACAATGAAACTCAACGCAATGCCCTTTATTCAATTGATGCAATTTTGCAAGAGATTATTTGGATTGTTGGTCCAGTGCTAGCAACCCTCATGATTGCTTTCAGCAACACGATTGTTCCAATCGTGACGATGGCGGCAATTCAGTTAGGTGGCGGCCTCTGGTTTGTATTGCTTCGCCGAGTAAATGCTGCCCCAATCCCACGATCGAGACGAAGACTCGGCTCAGTGCTGAAATCCAAATTGGTAATCGTGATGATTGCGGTAAACCTACTTTTTGTTGGTTCATTCTCCGCTCTTGAAATCGGAGCGGTTGCCGCAGTGGGTGCAAAAGAAGCAGGCTTTGTTATAGCCATGCTCTCGATTGGATCTGTAGTGGGTGGCTTGGCTTTCGGTCACCGGGTTAAGTCTTCGGCCGCGCTAACCAAACAACTTGCCGTTGTTCTGATCGGTGATCTACTGATTTTCATTAATGCCAAAGACCCAATCTGGCTTGGTGTTTGCTTGTTCATCTCAGGTATCGGTGTTGCAACAGCATTTGCCACCATCGGGGCAATTATTGGTAAAGCTGTGAAACTAGACGACACCACCGAGGTGTATGGCTGGATTGGTTCTGGACAGAACATCGGATATGGTTTAGGTGCGGCCATCGCGGGGTTTGTGGTGGATCACTTCTCATCGACCCACAGTTTCGCCCTGGCTACCGGATTGGACTTTATTGCAATGCTGGTTGCGGCAGCTGCAATATCTATTACCCCCAATTTCTATAAAGATAAAGAAGCGAAAGAATAGCATCATGAGTATTTTTGTAGTTCAGTATGGCTATAGTGCCGATCCGATAGAGCTCAACCAGGTTCGCCCTGACCATAGAGCGTGGTTAGCCGAGCAACTCGAAGCTGGAAACCTGTTAGCGAGCGGACCTATGGTTGATCGAGCCGGTGGTTTGCTGATTTGGCGTGCCGAGAGCATGGAAGATCTCAGTCGACTACTTGATCAAGACCCGTTTGAGCTAGCCGGTTGCATCGGCGAAAGATCGATTGAACAGTGGGATCCGGTGTTCGGACCATTTAGGGATGAACAATGAGAGTCTTGATTTCAGGTGCCAGCGGTTTAGTCGGCACCGAACTGCAAAAACAACTAATTGAACTTGGTCACACTCCGGTGGTTTTAGTAAGACGCACACCAAAAGCGCCTAATGAAGTTCAGTGGGAGCCTGCCCTGCTCCAAATAGAAGAGTCGGTAATGGATACCATAGACGCCGTGGTGAACCTAGCTGGCGCTACAACAGGTAAATTACCTTGGACTAGAGAGTATAAGAAAGAGCTTATTGCCTCGCGAATCAACTCAACAAGGACTTTAGTGCAGGCCATCGCTAAAGCGAAAAAACGGCCAACTGTATTAATCAGCGGATCAGCATCTGGAATCTACGGTGACTGTGGTGACACATTACTAACCGAGTCATCACCTAAGGGGGAAGGCTTCCTGGCTGATTTAGCTCACGCTTGGGAGCGTGAGGCGATCAAAGCGCCTAAAGGTGTCCGAGTTGTGCTGATTCGCACCACCATGGTGCTGTCTAGAAAGTTAGGCGCGCTGGGTCGACTGTTACCGATTCTGAGATTAGGCATTGGCGGAAAACTCGGAAATGGCAAGCAATGGTGGGCCTGGATTTCACTTCCGGATGAAGCTAGGGCAATCATCCACCTGATTAACACCACTTCAGCCTCTGGTCCTTATAACCTCACTGCCCCAGAACCAGCCACTGCCAAAGAACTAATCAAAGCTCTTGGTAAGGAACTAGCTCGACCAACGATTATTCCTATTCCCGCCTTCGCTTTGAAACTGGCTTTCCGAGAGGGAGCGCAAGAGTTATTACTCTGCAGCCAAAAGATGAGTGCCGATCGACTGATAGCAACCGGATTTAAGTTCCAGCATCCAACTCTGCAAGAGGCTTGTCGCTGGGTGGTTAAGTCCGAATAGAGGCAACAAAGCGCGACTGGCTAGCGGCAACCAGCACTGCTCCTAAACCACCGACAATCATCGGAACTGTTATGTCGATTTTTCCTAGCAATCCGCCGATAAGACCACCCAGCGGCATAAGACCCCAAACAAAGGTTCTGCGAATTCCATGAATCCTGCCGAAGATTTCATTTGGAATCATTAGGTGATAGGTCGACATCAAAAGAATGTTCCACTGAGCTATAAAAAACCCATGGACCAGGCTACTGAACATATACCAGTAGACGTTTTGGGATAAGCCAGCAAGTAGTAGTGCAAAGGCAGACATTGGAAGCGATAAGGCTAGTGTTTGACTTCTACCGAAACGAAGCGAGAGCTTAGGTGAGGCAAAAGCCCCAACAAGTGCACCTACCGCCAGAGGCACCATTACCCAGCCGTAGTTGACCTCGGCAACTTCAAGGTGATCCAAAATAAAAAGCACCAAGGTGGCCTGCCCCATGGCATAGAAAAAGCCCACGACACCGGTGGTAACGACCAGTCTTAGTAGAACCTTGTGACCGAGCAGGTAGCTAACTCCTTCTTTGATTTCGGCACTTAGCTTTGGCCTTGACTGCTTGGCCTTGACTCCACCCTGGAGGGCATGTTTGGCAATGCTTAAGACTAGGAACACCGCGACGACATAGCAGGCGGCAATTCCCATAAAAGGTGAATAGGCGAACAGGGCGTAGCAAACCCCTCCCAGCGGAACACCGATAAAGCTCTGCATAACGGTGTCGGCTATCTGCAGCCTAGAGTTACCGCGTTCTAGCTGATTGCCACTTAGCAAACTGGGAATACTTGACTGGGTTGCCGTGTCATAGACCACCTCAGAAACACCAAAGCAGAAGGTAAGTAGCATCAGGATCCAGAGATTCATTTCACCAGAAATGATCAGGGATGCTATGGTCGCACCAATTAGAACACGGCTGAGTTGCACCATGATCATGGCCACACGTCGATCGATTCGGTCGACCAGCGCCCCCAGCGGAACAGCGAAGAATAACCAGGGCAAGAGCATCATGTTTGATTGCACAGCAATCAGCACCGGATCACGAGTAAGTGATGCAGCAAGAAGTGGTATCGCAGCTCCAGCCAGACCATCGGCAAACTTTGAAAACATGGCGGCTGACCAGAGTTTGTTAAAGGCGGCCCCTAAGGAAGTGGTTTCATCTTTGCCGCTCACTCAATAAAGCCTAACCCTTGAATGAAGAAAGACCCCGGTCTTACGACCGGGGTCAAACTGTTAAGCAGAATTACTTCTTCTTAGCAACAGTCTTCTTTGCAGCTGCCTTCTTAGGTGCAGCCTTCTTAGCTACAACCTTCTTAGGTGCAGCCTTCTTAGCTACAACCTTCTTAGGTGCAGCCTTCTTTGCAGGTGCAGCCTTCTTAGCTACAACCTTCTTAGGTGCAGCCTTCTTAGCTACAGCCTTCTTTGGTGCAGCCTTCTTAGCAGGTGCAGCCTTCTTAGCAGGTGCAGCCTTCTTTGCAGCAGGCTTCTTTGCAACTGTCTTCTTGACTACGGTCTTCTTTGCAACTGCCTTCTTTGCAGCAGGCTTCTTAGCCGCTACCTTCTTTGCAGGTGCAGCCTTCTTTACAGCAGGCTTCTTAGCAGCAGGCTTCTTAGCCACTGCCTTCTTTGCTTTAGTTGTTGCCACTTTCGCTCCTTTGTTAATGGCCTTTTCGGCCTTAGCAGTGATCGCAGGAGTTGCCTTCGCTACTTTCACTACACCTTTGTTAATAGCCTTTACGGCTTTTGCGGTTACTACAGGGGTTGCCTTTTCAATTGCATTCGCTGTCTTAACCACAACATCTTTTGCTTCGTCCTTGACATCGTCAACGACTTCAGCGACGTCCTTCTTTAGTTCTTTGGCTCGACGACGTCCGCCGCGAACCAAGTCATCTAATAATCCCATTTGTCAACTTTCCTAACTGTTGGGTCTATTTAAGATTAGTGGAACTTATAAAGCAACTGCACGAAATATTGTGATTGATTTTCATACATTTTTATTGCGATTTTTTACCCGTTTGCGCGTCTTCTTCGTAATATTTCATCCAGATTTTCAGAACTAATTTTTGCTTTTTCTTCGCGAGCTTTATCTAAATCTTTAACTTCTGCCCAAGGAACATTTTCGATAGTTCCGATACGTGCTGAAAGAGGATCCGGTAACCGATTGATAATCACTTTTTCTGGAGCTGCCTCGGCCTTCACCTCTGCCTGAAGCCCTTTATTTACGTGGGTTGTGGCGATGGTAGTGAATTTAATTGGTCTGGCAGCGCTCTTTCGAGTTCTGACCACACTCTCCCGCTTGGCCTTCGCTTCAACTTCGCGTCTTTGACCGGTTGGTGTCATGAAACTTAACCAGAGCACAGCAACAATAAGCAGGATGATGCCGCCTGATCCAAAAATTTCCATACCTCTAGGCTATGTAAGTTTCGGCTCAGACAAATTACTTCTCGGCGTGTCTAAATTTGGATATTTTGTCAAAAATCGTAAAAAATTTCAGGAACTTCGCCTCGAGTCCACCGATTCAGAACTCCGCCTGGAACCTCATCGGCAGTCAGCGCAAAGATATAGTGATCGCGCCACTCGTTGTTGATGTGAATGTAATTCTTTTTTAGTCCCTCATAGCGTAGCCCGAGCTTCTGAACCACTCGAAGGCTCGGCAGGTTCTCTGGTCTTATCGCAATTTCAACACGATGCAGGCCAACATTTGTGAACATGTAATCCATAGCGAGGGCAACCGCAGTTGGAGTGATACCTCGGCCAGCAACTTCTGGAATAATCCAGTAACCAATTACACAAGATGAAACCGAACCGTGCATTATGTTGGCAACATTTAGCTGACCGACAATCTCATTGCGATACAAAATCACAAAGGGTAGGCCTTCGTTACGTTCTAGTTGTCGAAGTAGCGATTTAATCTGAGCTTTGAAATCAAAAGAAGTTGGACCGTACGGATTTGTTGCCTCCCAAGGCTTCAACCATTCTCGATTGGAGAGCACTAAACGCTCCAAGGTTTTTGCATCCCGCGGTCGAACTACGCGCAAACTTACCTCTTGGTGAGTTAATGCAAAAAAGTTGTTCATGCTGGATAGATTAGTGCCATGGGTGAAATAGCAGAGAAGAAACAGCGCTTGCGTAAGGAAATTCTCAGTGCTAGAAAAGCGCGTACTACCAGAAACACCGATTTAATTACTGAAAACCTCTTAAGACTTGTATTCGAATTACACCCTCAACGAGTAGCGGTATATCGCTCCTATTCTTCTGAACCTGACACTGCGGAATTCATCAATAAGGTCTCAGTTCCAGTTATGGTTCCCATCACTATGGACGAGGAAAACCTGGCCTGGGTATATGATGATGCGGATGACTATGGCCAGATTACCGATGGCGATCTGATGATTATTCCTGCCCTAGCGGTTGATAAATCTGGTAACCGGCTCGGTAGAGGAAAAGCCTATTTTGATCGGGAACTAGCAACACTGCCCAAATCGGTCCAGGTATATGCAGTGGTATTTGATTCCGAGTTTCTGGATGAAATCCCAACCGAAGAGCATGACCGAAAAGTTAACGGTGTGGTTACCGAAGCTGGAATTCACAAAATAAACTAGTTACATGCCCACATACACCTACCGCTGCAATGCCTGCAGTGACGAGTTCGATGTGACGCAATCAATCAATGACCAAGCCCTAACTGAATGCCCAAAGTGTAAGGGTGCGCTAGCTAAGGTATTCGGCAAGGTCGGGGTGAGCTTTAAAGGAACCGGCTTCTATAAAACCGACAGTTCCACGCCACCTAAAACCGACTAGCCCCAGTGCGGCGGCTTTTCGTTTCTTAGCCGATCATCGTTACCGATTTGGCTATCTCCCCAAGCAGCATCAGTGTCCTCAAAAACTCTCTCTACCGGTGCAGTATTGAGCATGGTTGGAGTTATCTCTACCCCTAGACGAATACCAATTCGCTCTGCTACCGACTGCGGGTCGCTGAAAACCTCAAATGAGTAAACCCGCTGATATTTCCAGCCAAGGTTTGTAAGAAGTGCTGGTCGCAACCTGATTCTTTCACTTAGCGCCAGGTCTGTGTTTGACCAATCAGGTTCAACAACCAGCGCTTGGTTTCCATAACTTGCAACCAGCGGCATCCGCTGACCAAAACCTTCTACGACTCTGATTCCAAAGCGCTTTAATCTTCTGGCCAAATCTGCCAGCATCGGATCGGAATCAAAGCTGTCACTTTCAACGCTCTCGTTATAGATCGGGCGAAGTAGGGTGGTCAGATACTTTGTAGCGCCTTGATCGGAAAGCTCAGGTAAATCGTATGCGCTAAAGCAGCTAACAATGGTCATTCGATATCTAGCGCTGACCAGCATATTTGCCAGCCAACGTTTTGCATCTTGTTCGTTTAATAAACCAAAGTGTGGCAAAACCTTACCGTGGCTGGTTCTACCAAAACCGATACTAAAAATGATTCGATCGGCTAGTCGGTGATTTAGATCGGACAAACTGGCAATCTCAAATTTCTCGCGCCCGTGCTTTTGGAAGAATTCCATCAGTTCAGGATTAGCCTCAAGGGCAAGCTGCAGTTTCAGGTGAAGATTCTCGACATGTTTTTTGCTTGCGCTAACTACCAAAAGCGACTGGTCGGGATGATTTCTTACATGGTCACAAATCAAGTCGACTACTTTATTTACTTCAGCCTCAGGAGATTCCGTGCTTGCCGAGCGGTTGGTATTAGACCGGGTGTCCCCGTCAACAATTACTAGCTCTAGAGCCGACTTACCCTCAAACTCATCTGCTGTCGGTTCAACTTCAAGCCGACCTTGATAAAACTCTCGATTTAGCAATTGACCAAAGAGCTGGCCCTTAAGGCGATAAGACTTGCGCAATACCTCGCGGTCAAAGCGCTTAGCGATGGTTTCAAAACAGCTCTCCAGTTCACTCGAGCTATAGTCAAGGTTCTCAATCCACTCAACCGAGAACCCATCCGGTTCGGCAATCATCGGATCGCCAAAGGCAACCACCTGCTTGGCCCGGATCAGCCCAGCGAGGTTCTCGGCCAGCGTGGTACCGGCGGCATCCAAAACAATCAAGAGGTCAAACTCGTTTTCGGCAATCAGTTCTTCAGAAACCTCATACGGGGAAGCGCCGATGTGGTTGGCGATGCTTGGCCAAATTGTTTTGGTGGCCGAGGACAAAACCGGTAACGAGTCCACTCTTTGTCGAAGCAGGGTCTTGAAGGCATCGGTTTGAGTTGGGTTGGCATCGGTGGCATCGAGGAAAGCATTTCTGGTGCGGTAGGAGATTTCCTTACGAGCCTCGACAACAACTTTCTGATCCGCCTTAGCGAAACTGGACTCCAGTTCGGCCAATACCTCAGGTGTTAAGCTGGCAAAGCTGTTATCTCCGCTCAGTAAGTACTCAAGTGCAGAAAGCCACCAACATTGGTCGAACTCGGCAATCAGATCTTCGTTTCGAGCCCCGTTTACTGCCAGAGAACGTACCAGTGGGCCTAAGCCGGAATCATTTACCCTGCGCCTTAGGTCATTCTTAGCTAAGAGGTTATCCAGTGGCTTGGTTTCGGTTGCCAAGGCGTGCAGGGTCTGGCTTAGCTTAGGAATCTCCAGCTCAATCAAATTCGGTCTAGCTGGATCTGGATCCAGGTGAGAATCAAGTTTTATCAGATCGGCTACAAGAGATTGGTAGATGACCTGGGCATCATCAATACCTAGCGGAACAGTTGGTCTGATTGCTTGAGAGCAAAGTTTCTGCCACTGCTGTGCTTGCTCTTCAATTTGAATCAATGAGGTGTGAAGATCGGTGACACTTACTCCGGCTCGAACGTATTCCTTAGCATGCTTACTCAGCGCTCTTCTGGTCTTACCGGACATAGAGCTTTTTTCTTTACGCGGGCTGGTCGCCTGTATTAAATCGGTTAGTGGGCGATCAAATACCTCAGGTTTAAATCGATCCAGAGTGTTTCTGATATTCACTAGCAGCCTCAGATACTCACCCCAGACCGCAACATTCTCAGCTTTAGGAAAATGCACCTGGTCGGAAATCTCGTCTAACCGTTGACCGAAATTAGGCAAAACATCTTCGGCCAGCCTTCCTGCCAAATCAACTAATCGTGGTGCTTCGCTAGCATCTTCAAACTGAGCATTGAACCAGGGACTACTCTGCACTTCCTTACCAAATTCACCTAATTCAACAGCTTCTTGTAACAGAGCAATTGCCTGGTTTCGATTTCTGGTTTCAAAAAGTGCATTACCGGTTATGCGCGCAGTTGTCTTCGGTGGCTTCGGTAAGGCGCTTAAGACTGCAAGCTTTTCCAACGCCTGGCTAATACTTGCCCCAAGCACTGGATGCTCACGGTGCAAACTCTCAAAATATTTATCTAGTTGTGAAATTGCATCATCGCGAAGCGATCTGGCAAGAGCCAGATCTGCAGGCTGGGCTTTTTCGTATCTAGAAATAGCAGAAACCACGTCCATCCAGCACGAGTGAGATCTGACTAAGCTTCCCGCTAAACCAAATTGAGCCAAACGATCGGCAAGTTCATTTAGGGTTTGTCGTCTTGGGGCAAGCACCAGCGCACGCTTCCCCTGAGCGCTAAGTGCACCGAGAATATTTGCAACTGTCTGGGTATAACCTGTGCCAGGTAGTGTTTCCACGGCGAAGCTGTCCCCATTTAGTGCTCGACTAACAATGTTGGTCTGCTCCGCATCGGCATCGCCAGCTAACAATGGTTGAAGTTTCTGCTCCTTACGAGAACTGGTTCCTGATTCCAAAAGTGTCCGGACTAACTGGTTCGGTTCCTTTATCTCATGCAGCATCAGAGTCGGTGCGATTGTGGCATTCGTGAGCACCAAGGTCCGCTGTATTTCCAACTCTGGAACTGTCTTGGTTGATTCCGCTACGTAGCTCAAAAGAGTAATCGGGGCGAGGTCATTCGAATCAACATAGAGCTTGAGTAGACGACTAACATCCAAGCTCACATCGAATTCACGCTTTAGGGTAAGGATCAGTTCGGGATTCACCATTGGTGAACCGATTAGTCCCAACTCAAAATCCGCTCCCTTGCGAATCAGTTCCGCCTGCCAAAGCACAATCGGCACTCTGAGATCGAGTTTGACCGGTGAGAAATCAACGGCACCTGCTAAAAGGAAGAGACTGTCAATACCAAAGTTGGTAGCCAATCGCTCAGTCTTGATTTTGATTCGGCGAGCCTCGGTTAGGGCCTTGGAGTAAGCGATTGGGTCACGTATCAGATTGGCTAACAGACCACGGTGGCTCTTGGTAAATAGCGATAGCCCGACCGGGTGCACTCGCTCCAGGTTTACCAACCCGAGCACCTCGGTGTCTAAGTTGGTCAGTGGGTTCGGCCCACCGATACCTCGAACCTCATCGAGCCAGTGCTCAAAGGTCTGCTTGCTGTTTTCAGTCATTAGGCAACTAGCCTAACTTTTCCCATTCCACGAACATCGTAGGCTAGGCCTAGATTCGGGTAAGTTTGATGTTTGCAAAAGGTTTTTTGCCCTCGTAGCTCAGTGGATAGAGCAGTGGTTTCCTAAACCATGTGCGGAAGTTCGATTCTTCTCGGGGGCACTTTTTATGCCGCGTTCGAAAGCCTCAAATATTCATCCCATTCAGGTTCGACTCGTTCCGCTCCCCTAATCAACCAAGCCCCGCCGGTTGGCATTTTCGGAGTGAAACCTAACTGCCAACCAAGTTCGTGCAAAGTCTTATCACCTTTAATGTTGTTGCAGCGTAAGCAACAGGCGACTAGGTTCTCCCAGCTATCGTTACCGCCTCTAGATTTTGGCTGGACGTGATCTACCGTATTTGCCGCACGCTTACAGTATGCACAGCGATAGCCATCCCTGCGGAGCACACCTCTTCTAGACAGCGGAATATTTCTTGAACCCGGCACTCTGACATATCTACTTAGCAAAATCACGGATGGGAGTTCATACTCCCCTGTCGCCGAATGAACTTTCCGATCGGCAGAACCTTCCAGCACCGTGGCTTTTTGATTCAGCACCAAAACTATCGCTCGCTTGAAAGACACCACAGCTAGTGGTTCATATCCAGCATTCAAAACCAGTGTTCGCATTACTTTCCTTTCGAAATCACCTGCACGGATTGCAGGTTTTCGCTAAGTGGTTTATCCGCACCAACAAAAAACGCGCCACCGTATTCGGTGACGCGTTAGGGCCTGGCCTGACAAGGACAAACTATATGAAGATGCCGAAACTCGTGCTTGGCGGGCACGTGTCCAACTTTCATTGATCTCTCCTTGTTAGGGCGGGTAAACAACTTGTCAAAAGATTAGACCGAAAGATGGCTAGTTCAAGGCAAACACACCGAATGGTTAAGTGAACAAATCGGTAAGGATTTAGTCCTTAATAACTCTGGCGATGTAGTAATTGTCGGTAAAAATCGGTGCGAGTTTGACTCGGTCGCCGCGCTGCGGAGCGTGATAGAACATTCCGTTGCCGGCATAAATACCCTGGTGGCTCAAGTTAGTCATAATTACTAGATCGCCTGGTCTAGCCTGACTTCTTGGAATGCGGTGGACCCTAGGGTCGTAGGACTGAGCAATAACCGAGTGCGGTAGCAAAATTCCAAACTCAGAGAAGACCAGTCGGGTATATCCGGAGCAGTCCAAACCGGTTGGCAGCTCTCCACCTAGGACGTATGGAACACCGACATACTTCTGGGCAACCTTAAGAATGTCTTCTGGAGTTAGCTGGTCATAGTTTGGTGACTGCGCGTAGTCAATCGCAGTCAGACCTTTATAACTTAGGTAGTTGTTTCGGTTGGTCATACGCAGGATGTCATCAGCGCTCATCATTGTGTATGAGCCACGTTCAAAGTTCACTGCGGTGGCCTGCACCAAGCTAATTGTCTGCGCATCTGCGCTGGCATTGGTGAGCCCTGAAACGGCAGTTACCGCTGGCGAGAACGCATAGGCCGGCAAAGCGACGGTCGCTACTACTCCGGCATTGAAAACCATCACCAGGGAGTTACGAACCGAACCGCGCTTGCGGAACGGGATCTTTGGGGTTGCCGGAATCACATTACTAACAGCAGTTATTGGATTGCTCGGTGGATTACTCGCAAAATACTTTCGGTCTAGTTTGGCGGCCCTTTTTTCGGCACGGCGAGCAGCACGAGTTTGTCTCTTGCGCTCACTCTCGCGAATCGAACGGCGACTGCGCAGTTCAAACGACTCGAGAATGTTTATCTCGACATCGGCGCGACGTCTACCGGCAGGCTTTTTAGCCAAACTGTTCCTCCTAATAAATCGTCGAATTACAAGATCCGACCCTTTTGCGATTTAGTTGCTCACCTCAAGGCGATGGACTTTGGTGCGCTCGCACCCGAATCTTAGGTTGGTTGATTGCGGGTTCTATGATTTTACCTCGAAATGGCCGGCTAACCTGCCTAGAACTGTGGATTAGCCTGATTTTGGGGGTATTGCCAGTGTTTACTAGGCCAAAACGAAGATATGGGCCACGTCAAAAGCTGTCAAACTCAAGGTTTGCGAACCATCTTCGGTGGTCACTTCAACCCTGCCAGCAGCCTGTTTTGCGGTTACCTTGACCCCTGGCAGGATCCCAGCGGCGGAAAGATGGGCTAGGGCATCTGGATAAACCTGAAGCGGCTCAGCAATACGCTTGATCTCAACCAGCTCATCGAGTTTTTCAATTAGTGGGACAACCTTGTCTTTCAGGGCGTGAGATTTGGCTCTACCGAGGAGCTCTAAACCAGGCACTGGGTTACCAAAAGGTGAAACTTCTGATTCCGGAACTAACTCTAGAATTCGACGTTCAACCTGTTCACTCATCACGTGCTCCCAGCGACAAGCCTCCTCGTGAACAAGATGCCAGTCCAAACCAATAACTTTGGCTAAAAGCAACTCTGCCAAACGGTGCTTACGCATGACCTCAATGGCTAACTTGCGGCCGGTTTCGGTTAGTTCTAGGTGGCGGTCGTTACTGACTATCACCAAACCGTTTTTCTCCATTCGGGCAACAGTCTCTGAAACAGTCGGACCGGATTGATCTAGTCGCTCGGAAATGCGAGCTCGCATTGGCACATGGCCTTCTTCTTCAAGTTCCAGAATGGTCCGGAGATACATCTCGGTGGTGTCAATTAGATCGCTCATTATTACTAGCCTAAATCTTTATCTAAGTTTTAGTTGGACTAAACTTTTCTAACAATGTCAGAAATCATTCTCCCGAGCGAACTACTCCCAGCCGATGGCCGTTTTGGCTGCGGGCCATCCAGAATGCGCCAAGAGCAACTTGATGCCTTCGCAAAACAGGGAGCTGCCCTAATGGGCACATCGCACCGTCAGGCCCCAATCAAAAATCTGGTCCGCGAGGTTCAAGAGGGATTACTAGAACTGTTTCACAACCCAACCGGTTACGAAATAGCTTTGGGTAATGGCGGATCAACTGCATTCTGGGATGTTGCCGCATACAGCCTTGCCAGTGGCCCAACCCAGGCTCTAGTGCATGGTGAATTTGGTGCCAAGTTCGCCTCAGCGCTAGCCGCTCCTTTTCTAGATAAGCCCGAGGTAATCCAAGCTGAGGCAGGTTCCCGCAAGGAGTTAATTGGCAAAGCAGGAGTAAAGACTTACGTCTATCCGCAGAATGAGACATCAACCGGTGTGATAACTCCGGTTCAACGAGTTGATGCCGACCCGGATGCTATTTTTCTAACCGATGCAACAAGCGCTGCCGGTGGTATTGACTTTGATCCGTTAAACACCGACGTTTACTACTTCGCACCGCAAAAGAATTTTGCTAGCGATGGTGGTCTCTGGTTAGCTCTGCTTTCACCGCAGGCGATAGCAAGGGTCGAATCCATCGCAGCAAGCGATCGTTATATCCCCGAGTTTCTATCCTTGAAAATTGCCTTAGATAATTCAAGGCTGAACCAGACTTTAAACACCCCGGCGATTGCCACCTTATTCCTGCTAAACGAGCAGGTGAAATACCTTAACTCCTCTGGAGGCCTTGTCTGGGCTGACCGACAAACTAAGCAGGCATCAGACTACTTATATAACTGGATTGAGCAATCAAGTTTTGTTGACTGCTTCGTGAAAGATGCTTCGCACCGTTCACAGGTTGTCGTGACCATGGATTTTGCCAACGAGATTGACGCTGCGGAAATCGACAGGGTGCTTAGAGCAAATGGAATAGTTGATATCAACCCGTATCGAAAGTTAGGGCGTAATCAGCTGCGCGTTGCAACTTTTGTTAACAGTGATCTGGCCGATGTTGAAAAACTAACCAAGGCCATTGAGTATGTGGTGGAGCGAATCTAGTGCGCTGGATTGTTAGAGACTCCGATCGCAAACCCGATCCAGAGCCGATTAGGGGAACTGCTAAGAAAGCAGTAATTATCGGAATGGCTATATTCGCAGTAGCTTTTTTGCTAATAGTTGTTTTCTATGACAGCATTACCAGCCCAAACAAGCTTTGGTATCCATACACCTGTTTAGTTGGACTTGTCCTCGGTGTTTTCGCTTTCTTCAAGGTCAAGGACCGCTAGGTCCTCTTCGCTTTCATCATCAGAGTCCTGCTGATCCAGCTCTGCTTGTTTTTCAAGTTCTGCTTGGAGAGCTTGATAGTCAGCCAAACGATCCGCCCAAGGAATCCAATTCGGTGCAATCAGAGAATCAGGCCCAGGTAGCAAGACCACTTCCGAGAGAGTTGGTTCGGTTGCTGGATCTTGCTGAAAGACCGAGACGTTCCAACGCCAGCCGGCGTAACCTTTTATATCTGCTTCCCAGGCAAAAGTTGTTATTCCATCCTCGGTAACCGAATCAACAAAAGCACCGAGGCTGCCGCCGGATGCACTCTTGGCTGCTACTTCAGCAAATGCCTTCACGTCGAATTTGGCCCTAACCGGTTTGCTGGGCTTAATTAGCTTTACAAATTTTGGTAGACGCTTTTGCTTTGCCATTAGCTCTTCAACTGATCAGCCAAGGTGCGCAGAAGTCGAGCCAACTTTTCAGCATTCGGGCCCTCAGGCAGTCTGCCGTGCTCGATCCCCGGGCGAATCTTGTCCAAAGCCGAGATCAAACCCTCAACCAAGATGACTAAATCCTCATTCTTCATGCGGCTGGCAGCACGCTGTTTCTTCTCAAGGCTCTCCGGCACTTCGATAATTCTTAGGCTAAGCACCTGAGCGCCACGTTTACCGTCAACTACGCTGTATTCGACCCTTGTGCCAGGTTTCACATCGGTGACACCATCAGGCAGGTTAGTCACGTGCAGGAATGCTTCCGCACCCTCATCGGATTGGACGAAACCGAAGCCTTTGACCGGGTCAAAGAACTTTACGTGTCCTGTTGGCATAGTTACCTCTTTCGTAGCCGCAGCCTTCATTTTACTCGGCTGGAGCAAGTATCCTAAAAGGATGTCCAATAAGAATACTGATACCAGCCGTTTAGAGAGCTTCCTGGCCTTTGGTTTTATTGCCTCGGTGGCAGCTAGCGTCATAGCCGTACTGGTAATTTTGCTATCCGCCTTCACTGAATATAAGTTCATGCCCGAAGGGCTGGGTCTCGTCCCGATGTTAGCCCTGCCATTTGGCATGGTCTGCCTAATTGGAGTGCTAATTCTCAGCGCTCGGCGCAAGAAAAACAGCAAGTAGTAAATGTCTGAAGTCTTAGAGATAGCCAAGGCGTTATCCCGATCCAGCGATTCGGAACTCGAACGAGTGATCGGGATTCGCCTAATGCCTTCGGCAAACTTCAAAGACTTTTTTGACTTTGCAACAGCACTTGCCAAACCGCAGAATGTCAAAGGTGCGGTTGCTGGGCTTACCAGAAAACAAATAATTGCCTTTAACAATCTGCTGAATGGTAATACCAGTGTTCAAGATCAAGCCAGTTTAGATGTTCTGGTGAAACTCTTTCTAGTGCAAAAAACGGATAAGGGTTACCTCCCATTTGAAAGTGCAAGTGCTATCTTCAGGCAACTGGTCACCAAATCCCTCTTACAAAAACTAACCGTCGACCAATCAATAGCCAATACCGAAGAAGGCTTAGCGACCGATCGAGTTGACCCGCTAGCTGGAATCGGTGCTTTTGAAACTGTTCAAGCTTTGACCGAACTGGTCATTGAGTTAGAACACCGTTTTGTTCCTGAGGTTGGTAGAGGAGATGTTAGCTCAGCCGAACTCAGAAGGTTAGCAAGTTTTCTTGGGCGAGAAGTTGCCTATGCCAAACACCTCTACACTCTCGCGCAAATAGCTGGCTTAGTTGTCCTACATCAAAAACGTTGGCGGGTTGGCAGGGAGTATGCGGCCTGGCTTTCTAGCGAACCAGCAGATCGCTGGCTAAAACTAGCCAGTAACTGGCTTAAGCTTCTAGGCCCGGAATCTGCTGCCGAGCTCGCAGATGAGACCAACCTAGACACGGCAATTGCTAAAAACTTTCCGCTGGCCACCGACGGAATCGCGTCACACATGTCGAACCTTGTTTTCTTAGCCGAGCTGATCGGACTCACCGCTAACGGAAAAGTATCAAGTTGGTATAAACCACTAATGCAGGGAAATCTAGCAGAGGCTAAAAAACTTATCCAAGCGCAGTTGCCTAAGGTTCAAAACAAACTAATCTTGCAGGCCGACCTGACCTTGATTTCAACTGGTCCGCTCGATACCGAAACCGAACTAACCATTCGTCGTTTTGTTGACATTGAACGGATCGGAGTTGCTTCTAGCTATCGGATGAGTGCTCTAAGCCTGAGCTACGGAATGGAGACTGGTCTAACTGAAACAGAAATCAGATCGATTCTTCTGAAACTCACTGGCAAAGATTTGCCGCAGCCGGTTGATTATCTGATTCGTGAAACTGCAAATAGGTTCGGCAGGTTGACGCTGCGTCAAACAAAAGACGGCACCCTTATCGAATCCAAAGAATCAATCCTGCTCGCTTCAATAATCAATGACAGTGAACTTCGCGCCTTGGGTTTGAAAGCACTTACCCCGAATAGTCTGCTGACGAGTTTTGATCAAGAACTTGTTTACTACCAAATGCGTGAAAACAAATATCCAGCTGTTGCCCTAGGCGATTCCGGTGAGGTGATTACCAGTTGGCTAACACCGGATGGTTTTGAACAGAGCCCAGGAAGACACTGCGTCGGTGATGACATTCTGCGTTGGCGGGAACACGACAGGCGAATGGGTGAAAACCCTATCGGCGATGACATCGTAAGAACCCTTGAACTGGCAATCAAAAACAAGGGAACGGTAAAAGTCACTGTTACCGACAAAAAGATGAGCAGAGAGTTCACCTTGGAACCGACCGGACTAGCCAATGGTCGGCTGAGGGGCAAAGATAAGCAGGCCGATTGTGAAAGAGTCCTGCCCTTGGCCAGCATCGTCAGTGTTGCCATAGGCTAGAAGGATGTCTAGCGGACCTTTAATTGTTCAGAGCGATAAGACCGCCCTGCTCGAAGTTGATCATTGGCAGGCCAGTGACGCTAGACACGATTTAGCTATTTTTGCTGAATTGGAAAGAGCGCCAGAACACGTTCACACCTATCGAATCACCAAACTTGGCCTCTGGAATGCCAGGGCGGCCGGACACGATAGCGATTTTGTCTTAGGGGTTTTGGATAGGTACGCCAAGTTCCCGGTTCCACCGAGTATCCGAATCGACATTGAGCAAACCATGGCTCGCTACGGCCGGCTGGTCATCCGCAAAAACAGTGAAGGCAAACTTGAGCTTTATTCCGCCGAACCAGCAGTGCTGGTTCAGGTTATTCAAAATCGTAAAGTAAGCGAACTGCTGGTCGATCGGGTTGATTCAACTGCTTGGCTGATTGCCGATTGGGCAAGAGGTCAGATCAAGCAGGAACTACTCAAACTTGGCTGGCCGGCTGAGGACCTAGCTGGGTTTGCGCCTGGTAAACCGCACGAAATAGAACTCGACCTAGCAAACTGGTCACTTCGAAACTACCAGGAGCAAGCAGTAGCTAGATTCTGGGAAGGTGGCTCTGGAGTTGTCGTGTTACCCTGCGGTGCTGGTAAGACACTGGTTGGCGCTGCGACGATGGCCGTGGCAAAGACAAACACTTTGATTCTTGTTACCAATACCGTCTCCGCCAGACAGTGGAAAGCTGAACTACTAAAACGCACCTCACTGACCGAAGAGGAAATTGGCGAATACAGCGGTTCGATAAAAGAAGTTGCTCCGGTCACCATAGCCACCTATCAAATTCTCACCACCAAGAAACAATCTGAATACTCTCATCTGGCACTACTAAATAACAGCGACTGGGGGTTGATTGTTTACGACGAGGTCCATCTACTCCCCGCCCCCATATTCAAGATGACGGCTGACCTTCAAGCTCGAAGACGATTGGGTCTTACGGCGACTCTGGTAAGAGAAGACGGTAAAGAAGGAGATGTCTTCTCGCTTATTGGTCCGAAGCGATTTGATGCACCATGGAAAGAAATCGAGGAGCAGGGTTATATCGCTCCGGCAAAGTGTTTTGAAGTGAGAATTGATCTTCCCGAAGTTGAGCATCTTGAATACGCGATTGCCAATAGTGAAGATAAATACCGTTTGGCGGCAACCTCCCCGGTAAAGATTCCGGTCATTCAACAGATTCTGGATAAGCACCAGGGCGAACCAACTTTGATTATTGGTCAGTACTTGGATCAACTGCATACCGTAGCCGATGCCCTCGGTGCTGAGTTGATTACCGGCGACACAGCGGTCAACCAACGTGAAAAATTGTTTGGTGAATTCCGTTCCGGCAAGCTAAATGTTCTAGTCGTATCGAAGGTGGCTAACTTCTCAATTGACCTTCCCGAAGCATCGCTAGCAATTCAGATCTCAGGTTCCTACGGCTCAAGGCAGGAAGAGGCTCAACGTCTGGGGAGACTACTTAGACCAAAAGCCGATGGACGATCAGCTAGTTTCTATACCCTGATAGCCCGCGACACAGTTGACCAGGATTTTGCTCAAAATAGGCAGCGTTTTCTAGCCGAACAGGGCTATGCCTATGAAATCCTTGATGTCGCTGACTTGTAATTCTCAGGTAACACACAGGTTTAACTCAGTCTTTGACTAACCTTAACTGGGAGATTTGAGCCATGAAAACACCACGCGTACTCATCGTCGATGACGAGAAGAACATTAGGGATCTACTCGAAGCTGGCTTGAAATTTGCTGGCTTCAGCGTCTATTCAGTTGGCACTGGAACCGAAGCGGTTGCTGTTGCTGAAAAAGCCAAGCCAGACATCTTGGTTCTTGATGTGATGCTTCCAGACCAATCCGGTTTTTCTGTTACCAAGAAACTTAGATCGATGGAGATTGATGTTCCTGTGCTGTTTCTTTCAGCCAGAGATGATCGCAGCGACAAGGTAACCGGTTTGACCGTCGGTGGCGATGACTACATGACCAAGCCTTTTTCAATCGACGAAGTGATTGCCAGAATTAATGCAATTCTTCGCCGTACCAAAAAACAAGAAGCCGAAGACAGCATTCTGGAAGTTGGTGAAATCAAGATTAACCAGGATGCCCACGAGGTGTTTGTAAACGGCACTGAAATTGAGCTCTCCCCTACCGAATACAAACTGTTGCGCTTTCTAATGAGTAATGCCAACCGAGTGATGAGCAAAGATCAGATTCTTGATCATGTTTGGGAATATGACTTCAACGGTGAACAGGGAATTGTCGAAAGCTATGTTTCCTACTTGCGTAAAAAGATTGATCCGCTCAGCAAGAACCAGTTAATCCAAACTAAGCGCGGAGTCGGCTATATGTTTAGAACCTATAAGAACGACTAATGGCTAAAAAGAAAGTGGCCGAACCGCCGATTACTAAACCTGGCTATTGGTCACGAGTTTCGCTACGAAACAAAATCACAGCAACTTCCGTTGCCGCGCTCGGTGTTGTTCTGGGTTTCTTTGTGCTGGGAACCGTTGCCTTCTTTAGAAGTGATATCCAGCACAACACCGATGACATTCTGATCCGCAGCGCGACCATGCTCGCTAACGAAGACCCGCTGACTGTTCGACAGCGTTTCATCTCGGGTGATCTGACCCTTCCAGCCCTTCCTTCCGATTACTACATTGCGTTTCTTGACCCCCAGGGTGGCGTATTTCTCGGGATGGTTTCGTCGGCAATCGGTGATCGTGCTGTTCCTAATCTCAGCGAGTTCAATGTCATCTCGGTGAAGGCTCTAAAGGGAAGACCGGTAACGGCAAACATCTCCAAGGGCAGCTTTGATAAACCACAAGAGTGGCGAATGGTGGCACTCCCACTGCAGCAACTCTCTGGCTCTGTTGTGGTTACTGTCCCGACTACCTACGAGCAGACCATCTTGAATCAGTATCGGGCTATCGGTTTTGGATTTAGCTCAGTGCTTTTGGTGATCATTGGGGCAACACTCTGGATGAGCGTAAACACAGCCTTGAAGCCGCTTCGTGAAGTATCAGCCGCTGCCGATGCGGTAAGGCGAGGGAAGTTTGACTCTCGATTACCGCAGATTGAAGGCAATACCGAAATTGCCATCCTGAACCGTTCACTTAACTCGATGTTGGATTCGGTTGAAGGCTCGATCAAGGCTAGAAACCAGACCGTAGACCGAATGAAGCAGTTCGTTGCCGATGCAAGCCATGAGCTTAGAACTCCCCTGGTGACTCTTCGCGGCTACGCCGAGCTCTACCGCAAGGGGGCATTCAAATCAAAGAAGCAGGTTGACGATGCGATGGCCAAGATAGAAGGCGAAGCAATCAGAATGTCTTCCCTGGTTGAATCACTGCTCGCCCTGGCCAGGCTGGACAATCAAACCAGCCTGAATATTGCAACTGGGGATATAAATAAAGTAGTCAATTCCGTCATTGATAACATCAAGGCTGGTTTTCCTGAGGTGGTTATCGAAGCCAGAAACCTGAATGGTAAAAAGCTAACTGGTTCATTGGAATGGAAATTCGATGAATCAGCAATCAGGCAGGTGCTGACCAACTTGATAAACAACGCCAGAATTTTTGCTGGCGAAAAGCCAATTGAAGTTTTAGTTGGTCAGAAAGATAATCAATTATTGATTGAGGTTGTTGACCACGGAGCTGGTATTCCTAAACAGCTCAGAAGCAAGGTATTTGAAAGATTCTACCGAAGCGATAATTCTAGAAACAGGGACGTCGGTGGATCTGGTCTCGGTCTTGCAATTGCTAAGGGCCTAATTGAATCACACAACGGAAAAATAGTTGCTGATGAAACTAAAGGCGGCGGAGCGACTTTCCGTATCACACTGCCAAGCTAACAGCTCACAAAAGCTCCTGAGTTATCAACATCTAAAAGTTATCTGATCATCAAAGGCAGTCTTGGCAGTGAAATGGTTTACCTAAGGAGGTAAACACATGGCTCAAATACAAGTTGATAGCGAACAGGTGCTAGCAGCGAACAGCACCATTCAAGCAACAATTGCCAAAGTCCAAGCTGAAGTTGATGGCCTGCATTCGCAACTTCTGCGTTTGCAGGAAGTCTGGCGCGGATCTGCTGCAAGCAGTTTCCAAGAGTTAGTCGGTCGTTGGAAAGTAACGGCAACTACCGTCGATACTCAGCTCGGTGAACTTGGCACTGCGCTTCGCATAGCAGCAAGTCAATACAGCGAAATCGAAGCTGCCAACCAAAGGCTGTTCATCTAACTGAGATGAATGTTTAAAGGGGTGGAACCATTTAGGTTCCACCCCTTTTAGCCGGAGCGATTCGCGGCTAAGTTTTTAGAAGTCCATTCCAGGTCCGGCTGGCATCTGTGGCGCAGCAGGCTCAGGCTTGTCAGCAACAACAGCCTCAGTGGTTAGGAATAGACCAGCAATGGAGGCAGCGTTCTGCAGAGCGGAACGAGTTACCTTCACTGGGTCGTTGATGCCGGTGGCAAGCATGTCGACATACTCACCGGTGGCAGCGTTTAGACCGTGACCTGAAGGCAGGTTGGCAACCTTTTCGGCAACCACACCTGGCTCAAGGCCAGCGTTCAAAGCAATCTGCTTCAACGGAGCTGAGATAGCAACCCTGACGATGTTGGCACCGGTAGCCTCATCACCAGTTAGCTTTAGAGATTCGAAGGCAGCCTTACCAGCCTGAATTAGAGCAACTCCACCACCGGCGACGATACCCTCTTCAACAGCGGCCTTGGCGTTACGGACTGCGTCCTCGATACGGTGCTTACGCTCTTTCAGCTCAACTTCGGTAGCTGCGCCGGCGCGAATTACAGCAACACCGCCAGCTAGCTTGGCTAGACGCTCCTGAAGCTTTTCGCGGTCGTAGTCGCTGTCGGTGTTGGTGATCTCGCGACGAATCTGCTCGACGCGGCCAGCAATCTGCTCCTTCTCACCGGCACCATCAACGATGGTGGTCTCGTCCTTGGTGATTACAACCTTACGAGCGCTACCTAGCATGTCTAGGGTGGCGTTCTCTAGCTTTAGACCAAGTTCCTCGGTGATCACAGTTCCACCAGTCAAAATTGCGATGTCCTGCAGCATTGCCTTTCGACGGTCACCAAAACCTGGTGCCTTTACCGCCACTGAACGGAAGACTCCGCGCATCTTGTTTAGCACCAGTGTCGCTAGCGCCTGACCTTCAACATCTTCAGCGATGATCAATAGCGGCTTGCCGGATTGCATTACCTTCTCAACGATTGGGACAATCTCAGCAACCTGAGATACCTTGCTGTTGGCAATTAGCACTAGCGCATCTTCAAGCACTGCCTCTTGACGATCTGGGTCGGTTACGAAAAGACCAGAGATGAAACCCTTGTCAAAACGCATACCGTCGGTAAGTTCAAGGTTGATTCCGAAGGTGTTTCCCTCTTCAACTGTTACAACTCCTTCGTTACCGACCTTGTCAATTGCATCTGCAATGATCTCACCGATAACGGTGTCACCTGCTGAGATAGATGCGGTAGCGGCAATCTGCTCCTTGGATGAAACTGGCTTTGCCTGCTTGAATAGCTCGGCGATGACTGCCTCAACAGCCTTCTCAATTCCGCGCTTCAAAGTGATTGGGTCGGCTCCGGCTGCAACGTTGCGAAGACCTTCGCGAACTAGTGCCTGAGCTAGAACGGTAGCAGTGGTTGTTCCGTCACCAGCAACATCGTCGGTCTTCTTTGCAACTTCCTTGACCAACTCTGCACCAATACGCTCGTAAGGATCTTCCAGTTCAATTTCTTTAGCAATGGAAACACCATCGTTGGTGATGGTTGGAGCACCATACTTCTTTTCCAGAACCACGTTGCGACCTCTAGGGCCAAGGGTGACCTTTACTGTGTCGGCAAGGATGTTCAAGCCGCGCTCAAGACCACGACGTGCCTCTTCGTTAAAGCTAATAATTTTTGCCATGTTTGGTTACGCCCTCCTGGACGAGTAATAAACGGATAGTTAGCACTCAAGGATTGAGAGTGCTAATCTATTTTGGCACTCTCAAGGCAAGAGTGCAAGTTACCCCTTAAAGTCATAGACCACCCTGAAAGGGTGGTCTAATCCGTTTAGCTGTTCTTAGATAACGTGAACGTTGTCGGCCTGTGGGCCCTTGTCGCCGTTCTTTACCTCGAACTCAACTCTCTGGTTTTCCTTAAGTTCCTTGTATCCATCGCCCTGGATGGCTGAGAAGTGAACGAACACGTCGGCGCCTCCATCTTGAGTGATAAAGCCGAAACCCTTTTCAGAGTTGAACCACTTTACGGTTCCTTGTGCCATTTGTTGCTCCTATAACTTTGTTTCAGTCAGATCCGGTACTTCCTTCACTGCAGTCTCTTCAACTTTTCATTGAAGTGATTCCGAGTGTTGTAGCAAACGAATCCTTTTAAGACTTAGTTCAGTCTAGGGTGAAACATAGCCTTATTGGCAAGAAAATTTTTGACCTATAACAGGACTGTTATAGAGCCTAAACCCGCTAATTTACGGGGTTTTAGGGACAAAATCCGAACCCAGGCGAACTTCAACTGGATATTTTGCCTTCTTGTTTACCTCAATTGGTAATTTTCCAACGATTAATTGAATTCGCTTTGCCAAACCGCGATAGTCCTCCTTTTGGATTCTAATCATGGATTTGGTCAGAGTGATGTTATCTAGAGTTCTGGAATAAGGAACGACGAGCTTCCCGTCCAGCAGGGCTTGGCCAATTGAGCTGGCGTATTTCCTGGTCCCAGATCCGTCAATCACAGTGATCGGAATATTCAAATCCACTCCGTTGACAATCCGCTGCGCGGGCTTCGGGCTGGAATAAGCGCCAGCCGCGTATTGCAAACCAAAATATCCGGAAGAGCTAAGAATCACCGAGGCGATTGCTAGCCAGGCGAGTTCAATCCAACGGTCACGAGCGGTCTTCTTGGCTCGGTGGCGACCAGCGTGCTTATAGTCGGCTGCTATCTGATCCAAGACATCTTGTTCTTTATTCTTGGCCATGCACGCTCCTCTCAGCCAACTGTTCTATATTAGGTTCCTAACCTGCGAGATTACTGAAGAAGGGCAAAATGACCGAGCGAAAAGTAGAAAAGACTGAACAGCAGTGGCGCGAAGAGCTCACTGAATTTGAGTTCCATGTCCTTCGTGAGGCCGGTACCGAACGAGCCTTTACCGGTGAACTGCTAAATGAAGAACGCACCGGGACCTACCACTGCCGCGGCTGCGGTGCTGAATTATTCACCAGCACAACCAAGTTTGATTCACACTGTGGGTGGCCAAGTTTCTATGAGCCTAAAGAAGACCATGCTGTTGAGCTTCGCGAAGATAACTCACACGGCATGAAAAGAGTTGAGGTTCTCTGCCGAGCATGCGGCTGCCACCTGGGACACGTCTTTGAAGATGCTCCGCAGACACCTACCGGGGATCGCTACTGCATCAACTCAGTCAGCATCACTTTCACAGAATCCAAATAATTTTGGGAAAGCGCGCGCTAATCGTCATTGACGTTCAGAAAGGTTTTTCTGAATGGGATATCAAGGGCGAACGTAATAATCCAAACTGCGAAGCGAATGTTGCAAGGCTGATCGTCGCATGGCGGAATGCCAACCAGCCAATTGTTTTTGTCAGGCATGATTCGGTGATGGAAAACTCAGTGCTCAGACCTGGTCAACCCGGAAATGACTTCAAAGATGTTGTCAGCGGTTACCCAGATCTACTTGTTACCAAATCGGTCAACTCAGCTTTCTATGGAACGCCGGATCTATACCAGTGGTTACAAGCCAACGAAATTGCTGCCGTGGCAATCTGCGGAATTCAAACAAACATGTGCTGTGAGACAACCGCACGCATGGCCGGAAACCTAGGGCTTGATACCTGGTTCGTCCTAGATGCAACCCATACTTTTGCAAAGAGTTTTGCGGGAGAGAAAATCTCTGCAGAAGATCTGGCAAAAACTACAGCGGTAAATCTAGCTGGTGAATTTGCCGATGTGATAAGCACCGAAGAGGCTGTCGGTAGGCTTAAAACAGGTTAGAAAGGGAAATAATGAACGATTTTGATTCGACTAAGTTCAAGAAGAAACTGAAGAAAAAACTAAAGAAAAACATGGCTGGGAAGTCGATAAGTATTCGCACTTCAGGCCCACTTTACTTTCTAGGCGGTCTAGGTGCGGCCATCTACTACGTCTCTACTGCCACGGATTTTTGGATGGGAGTGCTAGGAATTCTAAAGGCGCTAGTTTGGCCGGCATTTCTAGTCTTTGATGCGCTGAAATTCTTGTCAGCCTAAATTCTTGGAGCCGACCAGGGGACTCGAACCCCTAACCCTCGCATTACAAGTGCGATGCGCTACCAATTGCGCCAGGTCGGCTTGGATCTAACATCCGAGAAAAAGTTTAGTGGTCTTTTCCAAGACGTAATCCATAAATAGTTAGCGGCCAAGCCCAGCTGGGCTGGCCGCTAACTAAAAACTACTTCTTAGCTTTATAGGTGATGGTGAGTTCCGCTGATACGAACGGACCGTAACCTTCACCACTTAGCGTGGCGCGATACTTGTAATCGCCTGGCTCCTTCTTTACAAGTGCGAAGCCAACGCTGGTCGAACCTTGACGAGCCTTGATGTTTCTAAACTCGGTCCAGTCACCGCCAGGAGCTTTCTCCTCAACAAGAATGGTGAATTCCTTCACCTCTGTGCCGGACAGGTCCAGGTCACCAACAATGTTGGCACGCTGACCGACAGTTAGCGCTGGATTCTCACCAGAGGCTGTGTTCAGGACGATCTGCTTCGCTCCTGGAGTGGAACAGGCAGCCAGAGTAATAGCTAGGATTGCCGCGATAGCAGCTGAGAAAAAGGTTTTCTTCACTTTAGTTTTCCTTTGTTAGTTGTTTACTTCTTTTGCAGATCGAAGAACTGAGCGAATCTGCCTGGGTTAGGTAGATCTGCAAGTACATCGTTCCAAGTGTATTGGACACCGTTTACCAGAATGTGAGGGGTTCCACCAGGGATGGTATCTCCAGTCACAGCATTCTGGTTGAAGGCCTCATTGGTCTTGTTACCAATGAAATTCGAGTAGCGCTTCTGATCAATACACTGATTGATTTCCGAACTGATTACCACACCGGCACTTTTCAAAGTGTCTTTGATTTGAGAATCGGTAGGACCCGAGGTGTTCTCTTGTGGCTGGTTAGCGTAGAGAGCGTTATTCACGTCAAAGAACTTATTCGGTTGGGAGTTAGCAACACAGAATGCTGCGTTAGCTGCTCTTGATGAGTAGCTGTTTAGAGACTGACCGTCAAGGAATGAAATCGGGTGATATTCGATTACTGCCAAACCTTTATCGGCCCAGGTGCGCATTTGTGCTGAGTTAGGGTCCTCGAACAATTTACAAATCGGGCACTGGTAATCCTGGTAAATCACAATGTGGTTCGTCTTCGCAGCTTCAGCCGGAGTTACCAGCTGAAGGTTCTTACCAACCAATACACCGCCGAGGCTGGTGACGTTAGCTGGGACCTTCTTCGCATTTTCGCCGTTGTTGATAGCTTCCTGGCTGTAGGTAAAAATAACCCAAGCGACACCGGCAACAACACCAATGATGGCCAAGGTGACTGAAGTGGTAACTAAAAAGCGCTTGCGCTTATCACCTTTGGCGCGCTGTTCTCTAAGCGCACGGGCCTTGGCACGGGCAGCTTCGCGCTGCTCGGATCTGGTTGGACGCGGGTTTAGCGACATAGTTGGATACCTCTTTAGATTTGGGGCCTCGGACCAAGCCGAAACAACAATAGGTTCTTAAGTCTAAGGGAAGGCTGGGAAATGCGATAATAGTAAAGCCTTGGGTTTCCCCAAGGCACTAATTCACTACGGATCGTGCGGCTCGTTCCTGCCGCTGAAGGAGTAATACATTGGCAACAGTAACATTTGAGGCGGCTACCCGGCTTTATCCTGGTGGCACTCGCCCAGCGGTCGACAAGATCAACTTGGCCGTTAAAGACGGAGAATTTCTAGTTCTCGTCGGTCCCTCCGGTTGCGGTAAGACCACCACCCTGCGCATGCTCGCCGGATTAGAGGAAGTAAACGAAGGTCGAATCCTCATCGGTGACCGTGACGTAACCAACGTTCCACCAAAGGATCGTGACATTGCGATGGTTTTCCAAAACTACGCACTTTACCCACACATGACTGTTGCAGAGAACATGGGCTTTGCGCTAAAGATTGCTGGAGTAAAGAAAGACGAGCGAGCTGCTCGCGTTCTTGAAGCTGCCAAGCTTTTGGATCTAGAGCCATACCTTGACCGTAAGCCAAAGGCTCTCTCCGGTGGTCAGCGTCAACGTGTTGCCATGGGTCGTGCGATTGTTCGTAAGCCTGAGGTCTTCCTCATGGACGAACCACTATCTAACCTGGACGCAAAGCTTCGTGTTCAGACCAGAACTCAGATTGCTTCCCTGCAGCGTCGTCTTGGTGTAACAACTGTTTACGTAACTCACGACCAGGTTGAAGCGATGACCATGGGTGACCGCGTAGCAGTTTTGAAAGACGGTCTTCTCCAGCAGGTAGATTCACCACGTGAACTATATGAGCACCCAGCAAACGTTTTCGTAGCTGGATTCATTGGATCACCTGCGATGAACCTAATGAACCTAAAGGTCGTTTCCGGCGGAGTTCAGTTTGGTAACTCAACTTTGAAGGTCAGCCCAACAATTTTGGCTAAGACTAAGTCAAAGGAGATCACCGTTGGTGTTCGTCCAGAAGACCTAGTGGTAACTAAGAACGAGGGTATTCAAGTTGTAGTTAGCATCATTGAAGAGCTAGGTGCAGACGCATTCCTTTACGGAAGTGCAACTGTTGAAGGTAAGGAAGTTGATGTTATCGCTCGTGTTGGCTCAAAGAGCTCACTGCGTTCAGGTGACAAGGTTTACCTAAAGCCTTCCGGTGGCATTGTTCACCTGTTTGATGTCAACTCTGGCCTTCGTCTAAACGACGATGTTCCAAAGAAGGCAACTGCATCTGCAGCAGTTGCTGCAAAGCCTGCTCCCGCAAAGAAGGTTGCCGCAAAGCCTGCAGCTAAGAAAGTAGAGGCTAAACCAGCTGCTAAAAAAGTTGCAGCTAAGCCAGCGGCTAAGCCTGCTGCAAAGAAGGCAGCACCAAAGAAGAAGTAATTTTATTTCTAGCTTGCGACCCGGTGAAAGCCGGGTCGTTTGCTTTAACGCAACCTGGCTTTTGAAACCTCATACAAAACTACTGATGCGGCAATTCCCGCATTAAGCGATTCAGTGTCCTTAGCTATCGGGATAGAAACTACGGCATCACAGTTTTCTGTTACTAGCCTCGAAAGACCCTTGCCTTCGCTACCGATAACCAAAAGCAAAGGTTCATTGCCTAGCTTGAAACTAGTTAGGCTCATGTCTCCACCACCGTCTAATCCGATTACGAATAAACCGCGCTTCTGAAATTCCTTGATAGTTGCGTTCAGATTTGCAGCCAGAGCAACTGGGATTCTCGATGCAGCCCCAGCTGAGGTTTTCCAAGCAGCTGCGGTTACGCCAACGGATCTGCGTTGGGGAACGATAACGCCTTGGCCTCCAAAGGCGGCAACCGAACGAATAATCGCGCCTAAGTTTCTAGGATCGGTAATGCCATCGAGTGCAACCAAAAGTGGTTTCTGCCCCCTGGCCAGAATTTTGTCCAACAGTTCGCTTGGGTGCTGGTAGTTATATGGCGGAACCTGAAGCGCAATCCCCTGGTGCACCGCATCAAAGCCAGTCATCCGGTCCATCTCTGGTCGGGTAACTTCGCCAACCGGAATTCCCCGAGCGTTAGCCAGATTGATTGCTTCCTTAACGCGATCATCCATCTCAATTCGAGTAGCGATGAATAGACCCGATGCTGGGACCTTAGCGCGTAGCGCTTCGAGTACTGAGTTTCTACCGGATAGCACCTCTGATGAGTCAGCTGCCTTCTGGACTCTTCTCGCCGACCGAGATGCGCCTCCAGCATTGCCGGCGGTCCGGTTGGTCGGAGCTAGGAACTCACCTTTTTTAGCAACCTTTTGAACCTTAGGTCCTCGGGCAGCCTTAGCTTCGCGAGCAGCCTTAGCCTTAGCGGCTGGGTGATACTTACGATCTTCGGCTTTCGGAGTTGGACCTCTGCCTTCTAGGCCTTGCCTTCGATTGCCGCCGCTACCAACTTTGGGAGCAGCCTTTTTGGTTCTTGCACCAGGTCTACTTGGTTTCTTAGCCATTTATGCTCCACATCGTTTGGTCTTTCATATCAATAATGCTCACACCAAGCTCTTCAATTTCTGACCTGATTCGATCCGCTAGCTCGTAATCTTTAGCCTGCTTAGCTTCATGACGCTTTTGGATAAGCGCTTCAACTTTATCCCGCAATTCCTCAGATATCTTTGGTTCCTGATAAGCGAAGGTTAGCCCAAGGACATGAACCATGGCCCTAACCTGCTCAACGCTCTGCAGTAGCTGCTTTTTGTCATCCGCATCGAATGCGGTGTTGCCAACACGAACCGCATCATGGAGCACAGCCAAAGCTCCAGGCACATTTAGATCAGCGTTCATCGCTTGGCTAAAAGCTTCTGGCAATTTACTCAGGTCTATCTCGAGAGGTTTAGTGTTAGTCCGTTTTAGAAAACCAATGATGCGATCAAGAGCGGCTTGTGCATCCCTGATTGATGCCTCAGAGTAATCAAGATTTGATCGGTATTGTGCTGAGATCAACCAGTATCTAATGGCACCCCAACTGCTTACTTTGAGTAAGTCTTCGACTGAAACACCATTACCTAAGCTCTTGGACATCTTGTTGCCGTTTATAGTGATCAGGGCATTGTGTAACCAGAAGTTTGCAAACCGATCACCACTGGCCTTGGACTGGGCTAACTCGTTTTCATGATGAGGGAAACGTAGGTCTAGACCGCCACCGTGAATATCAAATGACTCTCCCAAAAAATGTTTTGCCATCGCTGAACATTCAATGTGCCAACCCGGTCTTGCCAAACCCCACGGGGTTTGCCAAGCGGCAGAAAGCGGCTCATCTTCTTTGTGCGCCTTGAATAATGCAAAGTCATGGGGAGACCTTCTGCCAAAACTGGCATCGGTTTCACCTTCCATGTTCTCGAGTTTCTGGTTGGTCAATTCTCCATAACTTGGCCAAGAAGCCGTATCGAAAAATACATTCGCGCTGCCATCTTCCGCCTGATAGGCGTGACCCTTGGTAATTAACTTCTGGGTAAGCGCAATCATGTCTTCAATATGCTCAGTGGCATATGGCTTATGGGTTGGTTCGAGAATGTTGAGGTTGTTATAGGCATCCTCAAAACTTTGTTCCACCTCTCTTGAAAACTGCAGCCAATCCCTATCCCCAGCATTTACCAAAACCTTGTCGTCAATATCTGTGACGTTTCTAACCATGGTCACGGTGTAGTTGGAAGCTTGCAGCCAGCGGCGCAGAATGTCATAAACCAGAGCGCTTCGAAGGTGGCCTAGATGCGGTGCTGACTGAACCGTAGGCCCACAGACATACATCTCGACGTGACCTGGGTGAAGCGGAACAAACTCGCGAAGTCTCTGTTCCTTGGAGTCAAAAAGCTCAAGGGCCATGCCTAGAGCCTACTTTCTATAAGCGCCGTGGCTACGGCAGCCACCCCTTCAGAATTACCGAGGAATCCAAGGCCGTCGGTAGTGGTCGCACCTAGGCTAACCGGAGCGCCAAGTAGATCAGTGAGAGCTTTCTCAACGCGCTCACGCATCGGAGCTACCTTAGGCCGATTGCCAATCAACTGACCACTCACATTCACAATCGACCAGCCATTTTCGGCAAGCCTGGCTTTAGTTTCACTCAGGAAAACCGAACCATTAGCGCCAGCATATTTGTCATCATCGGTACCAAAGACGCTTCCGATATCCCCTAGCCCAGCTGCCGCGAGCAATGCGTCTACGATCGCGTGGCTAAGCGCATCGCCGTCACTGTGACCATCAAGACCTATCTCGCCTTCCCAACAAAGGGTACCTAGGTAAAGCGGCTTAGCGGTATCAGCAGAGAAGCGATGGACATCGGTGCCTATACCGGTGCGCTGATTGGATCTAAGCCCAGCAGCATATGCAAGATCGCTCGGAACAGTTATCTTAAATGCCATCGGGTCGCCAACGACCGAATGGATAACCGAGCCGAAGGACTGCATCAGCGCAGCATCGTCGGTAAAGACATCGGTTGCCTTGGAATAGTTATCAAAAAGTTCTTGATACTCAAAACCCTGCGGGGTCTGCGCAACGCGCAGATTATCTCGATCCACAGTCGCTAGCACCACATCGTGGTTAACCTGCTTGATGGTATCGGCAACCGGTAATAGCGGAACAACTCCAAAACCATACTCACTCACCGCAGCAGCTACTCGATCAAAAAGTTCAGCTGGAGCAAAGCAGCGAGCTGCGTCATGCACTAGGACTACCTGATTTGTGTTTGAAACTTTCTGCAGGGCATTAAAAATCGAACCCTGCCTAGATGTTCCACCAGGAGCAAAGTCGATAGCGACTTTGTCACCGACAACAGCATTTGCTAGGTCAGCAAATTCTTCGACATGGTTCTCGTGAGCGGCAACAACAATTTGACCTAGACCCTTGACTTCTAGGATGCGCTCTAAAGCATGCTCTAAAAGACTCTTGCCTTGAATTTTTACCAGAGCCTTTGGGATTCCTTGGCCGAGCCGAGTGCCGTCACCGGCAGCGACAAGAATTACGGCAATTCCGCTCATATTCTTGCCTCCTATAAGGCTGTTACTTTGCGCCTTTAGCTAAGACCTTGAGGATGTGAGCCTCAGCCCCAGCATCATCGACTTTTAGGGCTAGGGCTAGTTCAGAAACTAGAATCTGCATGGCCTTAGCCAGCATGCGCTTTTCTCCAGCTGAAAGACCACGGTCCTGCTGTCGTCGCCACAGGTCGCGAACAATCTCCGCCACCTTCATCACATCTCCAGAGGCTAGCTTTTCCTGGTTAGCCTTGAATCTTCTGGACCAGTTAGTTGGCTCCTCAATGAATTCTTCTTTGAGTTTTGACTCAACCTTGCGAACGCCTTTGGCGTCGATGACGTCTCTAACACCAACTTCAGATTCTGCAGTTTCTGCAGGTACCCAGATGATCAGGTTGCCCTGCTCAACCTTGAGCTTTAGGTAAAGCTTCTTTTCGCCACGAAACTCCTTCTTGGCGACATCTAAGATTTCGGCTGCCCCGTGGTGCGGATATACAACGGTAAGGCCTTTTTTGAATTCCATGGATTGCTTTCCCTTCGCGAAACCCAATTTTACCACAGAGACCAAAGATAGAATGGGAGAAGTAAGCCCAGGAGGAAAATTGCTTATTCGTCGTGCCCTAACTGCCACTGTTATCGCTGGTTTGACTGTTTTCGGAACCACCGCATGCAATATGACAAGCCCGGTTGCATCGCTTGAAATGTATGCACCTAGCGATGGTGCTCAAGCAGATCTAGGTAACGTCAAGGCTCGTAACCTGATCTACTTTGTTGATGGTGAAGGTCACTACGGATTCTTCGGTGCGTTCGTAAACTCCGGCTCAAACACTGAAACTTTCAACATTGGCTTCACTACTACATCAGGCGAACGCTTCTTCCAGCAATACACCGTTGCCGGTTTTGATGTGGTTAACCTTGGCTACCAGAACCAAAAACCACTCAAGGTTCAATTACCGGTGGCTGCTGGAGACATCGTTGAGGTGCTACTTCAAAGCGATTCAGGTTCAACCAGAATCAATGTTCCGGTGCTTGATGGGACCCTTCCGGAATACCGCGATTTGGTCGCCTCGCTAAAGAATAACTAGACCTCGAATTTATAACCCAAGCCACGCACCGTTAGCAGGTGCATCGGTCTTGACGGGTCGGCTTCAATCTTTGAACGTAGTCGTTTGACGTGAACGTCTAGGGTCTTGGTGTCACCAAAATAGTTTGATCCCCAAACCCGATCGATAATCTGACCTCTAGTCAGAACTCGATTCTTGTTCTCCAAAAGTAGCTCTAGCAGTTCAAATTCCTTCAACGGCATAGTCACCTTTTCCCCGTTGAAGTAGACAAGATGTCTTTCGATATCCATACGAACCGGCCCGGCTTCAAGAATGCCGTTTACCGCTTCTTTCGGCCCACCGTTTCTTCTTAGCACAGCCTTCATTCGAGCTAGCAATTCATTCTTCGAATAGGGCTTGGTGACATAGTCATCGGCACCAATCTCAAAACCAATCACCTTATCGATCTCGGTGTCCTTGGCAGTGAGCATAATGATTGGCACATCAGATTCTGCCCTAATCGCCTTACAGACCTCTTTGCCGCTTAGCTTTGGAAGCATTAGGTCCAGTAGAACCAGGTCAGCTCCTTCGGCATTAAAAATACTGACCGCCTGCTCACCATCCTCTGCTTCAAGAACTAGATAACCTTCGCTCCTGAGCAGGTAAACGAGAGCTTCTCTCATGTTTACTTCGTCTTCAACAACTAAAACTGTGGTCATTCCGTTGGCCTTTCGTCTGGTTGCTTATAAATAGGTAATTTCAAGGTAAAGGTGGAACCAAGTCCAACTCTTGAGAAAACAGAAACTTCACCGGCATGATTAATCGCCGCATGCTTAACAATGGCTAGCCCGAGTCCAGTTCCACCGGTGTCTCGAGACCTCGATGGATCAACTCGATAGAAGCGCTCAAAGATGCGTTCCTGCTGATCAACCGGAATGCCAATTCCATTGTCGGTAACCTTGACTTCAGCAAAATCACCATCGATGCTAAGACCAACCCCGACCTGCGAATTTGCTTCGCTATAGAGAATTGCATTCTCGACAAGATTCTTGATGGCCATACCGATTAGTTCGCTATCCCCGAGAATGTAAACATCAGGGGCAACATCAAAACTGAGTTTCACTGAATTGCGATCTGCCAGGAATAGATTGGCATCAACGGCCTCAGCGATTACATCACCAAGACTGAACACCTTTACCTCACCGCTTAGATCTCCCGATTGAATTCTGGAAAGCTCAATGATGCGATTTACCAAACCACCCAGACGCTTAGCTTCACGCTGCAGGTTTCCAGCAAACTTTTTTACCTGCTCTGGATCATCGATTGCCAGCTGCAGGGCCTCGGCCAGCAGAGATATTGCACTAATCGGGGTCTTTAGCTCATGTGAGATATTCTCAACAAAGTCGTGACGAACATCCTCTAACCGCTTAGCTTCAGTTCGATCTTCAACCATGAGAATGATTAGATCCTCACTGAGCATTGTTGCCCGTGCGCTCAAATACTGTTTAGCGGCTCGGAAATTCTTCTGGAAATAAACCTCAGCTGACTGTGCCGACTTGCTAGACCTAGCGTTATTGACAAGATCTTGCAATTCCGAATTGGTGAGTTTCTCGTATTCGGAAAGGCCCATCTCTTCAGCTCTGGAACTCTGGCTAACCACCTCGTTGCTGGCGTTTAGCACAACACCGGCAGCCTCAAGAACCTCAAGGAAGGCCACAGCTTGCGCAGCCGCCTTCTTAGGATTCGATGACTTAACCATGACACTCTCTCAGATACTTGTTTACTGTATTAACACTATTCATTGTTTCATTGGTAAACTCAGCTGAGAAGACCAAACGGCATCCCGTTATTCAGTGTTCACCGACACTTAGGCAGCCGTTAACCATGACCTGAAACAGTTTGGAAAGGCGGAGAGGACATGTCAATGACCCAAATATTCCAGAAAGAGCTGGCCGAAGTTCAGGATCGTTTAGTCGACCTATCCGAGTCGGTAACCGAAATCATGGAGAAGGCTTCGATGGCCTTCCTAAACTCAGATGTCAAAAAAGCAGATGAAGCCATCGCCCTAGCCGAGGTCAGCGAACAGCGCGCCTTGGCTATTGACGAGTTGGCGATTCGAATTCTTTCTAGACAATCCCCAGTTGCTCGTGACCTCAGAATTTTGGTATCTGCTCTTCGAATCAGCGCTTCGCTCGAGCGTATGGGTTCGCTAGCCGGTCACATCGCCACCATCGCTAGATTCCGTTATCCAGAAAGTGCTGTTCCAGAAACACTAAGAAAGACTTTCAGTGAGATGGGTGCCCTGGACTGTGCACTCAGCCGGAAGCTAACCCAACTACTCAGAAACACCGATGTTGACTTAGCGAGAAGTATTCAGGCTGAAGACGAACGGGTTGACGAACTTCACCGTTCAGTATTTGATTTGGTGCTAAGCGGTGCATGGAAAGAAAATGCAATCTACACCGTGGATGTGACCCTGGCTTCTCGCTACCACGAAAGATTTGCTGATCACGTAGTTGATATCTCAGCTAAGGTCGCTTACCTCACCACCGGTGAGTGGTCAGAACTAGAGAACTAGTTTTTACCCTGGTTTGCTACCGCTGCAGCTCCAGCGGCAGCGGCTTCTGGATCTAGATATTCGCCACCTTTAACTAGCGGCTTTAGATTCTCATCCAACTTATAAACCAAAGGTATTCCGGTTGGAATATTCAACTCGGCAATATCAGCATCGCTGATACCGTCAAGATGCTTTACCAGCGCTCTGAGCGAGTTGCCGTGTGCTGTTACCAAAACTGTCTTACCGGCAATCAAGTCCTTACTTATTTCGTTGTCCCAAAGTGGAAGCATTCTTGCCAAGACATCTTTGAGACACTCAGTCTTTGGAATGTTGGTACCAAGTTCGGCGTATCTTTCATCGTGAGCTTGGGAATATTCGCTGTCATCTGAAATTGGCGGTGGTGGAACATCAAATGACCTACGCCAGATCTGAAACTGTTCCGGGCCATATTCAGCTAGAGTTTGAGCCTTGTCTTTGCCTTGTAGCGCGCCGTAGTGACGCTCATTCAAGCGCCAATCACGCTTTACATCTATCCAGCCTCGATCACTAGCCGCTAGGGCGATGTTGGCTGTGTTGATGGCTCTTTTGAGGCGACTTGTGTAGAGCAGGTCTGGCTTTAGCCCTGACTGGGCAAGTAGTTCGCCAGCACGCTGGGCCTCTTGCCTTCCAAGATCGCTAAGGTCAACATCAACCCAGCCGGTAAAGAGGTTCTGTTGGTTCCAAACCGAGTTGCCGTGACGCAAAAGAATGAGTGTGTAGTGAGCCATGCCCCAAGTTTACCTAGTTAGCCTTAATAGGTGTTGCGCAGACCAGTCGGTGTCATAACCAGGGGAACAACTAACCCTAATCGCCTGAGAAGGGTCGATCGTTACATCTGCAACCAGTCGGTTCTCAGGCAAACCGAGTCTCCGCTGGTGGTTGATCTAGGTTTTGGGGCAAACCCAACGACCACAATTGAGTTGCTGGAAAGACTAAGGAAAGTAAACGACAGGACTAAAGTTCTTGGCATCGAAATAGACCGGGAACGAGTTGTTAAAGCCAAGCCTTTTGAAACTAAAGATTTGTTATTTACTCTGGGTGGTTTTGAAATTCCGATTCCAGAACCATTCGGGAATCAAGCGACACTGATAAGAGCTATGAACGTCCTTCGACAGTATGACGAAAGTGAAGTAGCTGATGCTTGGCAACTGTTGCAGCAAAGAATTGCACCAAATGGTCTAATCGTCGAAGGCACCTGTGATGAAATCGGCCGCCTAGCCAGCTGGGTCACTCTGGATAAGACCGGTCCGATATCCCTTACGCTTTCATTTAGACTGCTTGGACTAGATCAACCGTCTAAAGTTGCCGAACGACTTCCCAAAGCGTTGATTCACAAGAACACAGCGGGAAACAATATTCATGATTTTCTATCGGAGCTTGATAGAGCATGGCTCAACAACTCTTCGCTATCAGTCTTTTCCCCAGTGCAACGATTTACCGCTTGCGCTGAAGAATTAGAAAAATCAGGTTGGCCAATAAGCCATTTACCAAAACGGTGGAAACTCGGTGAACTAACTATCGACTGGAAAGCAGTTAGTTCTTCCTAGTCCTAAACTCTCCAAGATCGACTACCCCACCGGCATCAGCTGGGACAATTTCTTCAACTGTTGCCGATACATCGCTGCCGTTTTCCAAACGCACCAGAACCTGGTTAGTTTTTAGGTTTCGCCTCACCAGAGCTAAAGCTATGGGGCCCATTTCGTAGTGCTGACCTGCAGAAGTTATTTTGCCGACCACATCCCCAGCAACAACCTCAGCTCCTGATTCAGGAATCTCATGCAGGGATCCGTCTAGATGGAGAAACACCAATCGTCTCGGTGGCGCGCCAAGATTATGAACTTTGGCAACGGTTTCCTGTCCTCGGTAGCAACCCTTGGTTAGGTGAACAGCGCTACTCAGCCAGTCAAATTCATGCGGAATTGCACGATCATCTATCTCATTCGGTCCAGTTGGACGCCATGCCGCCACCCGCAAGGCGGTAAGGGCAGCCTGGCTTGCCGGCTCTAAACCATCTGGAGCACTTTGACTTGCGCTCTCAAAATAGTTCCAGGGTTCGCTAGATGTCTTACCGTAGCGCCAACCGCCAGTAGAAACGGCTGGCCAACTGTCTTGCCAGATTACTTCTGCCTCGGTTAGCCCAGCACCAAAGCTGGCATAAACCCGAAGGTCACTGCGAAGTTCAATTTTGACTTCACTTCTAAAAATCATGCGCTGGAATGAGCTGACAAAGCTTTCAATCTCTTGACTGAAGGTAATCAGATAAACAGCATCCTTTGTTGCAACCAGATGGATATCTCTCAGGATTCTTCCCTGCGCATCGAGCCAGAGCGCCTCGGTTGATTGACCGGGTGCAAGTTCGTCAACTTTTTGACTGAGAATATCGTTAAGCCAACTAAGCCGGTCGGCCCCGGTGACCTCAATAACGCTTTTGTCTAATTCAACAAATGCTTTGCCGGCGAGAAGTGCTCGCTGCTGCAAGTTGGGATTTCCTGGAACTTGTTCCATTTCAGCTAATTCGATCTAGTTCAACTGACACTAGTGAAACCAAAGGGTCACGCACGGAGCTTGCCACTTCCATAATCCAAAACAGTTTGTTTACGCCATCCTTGGTCGCGGTCCCATACATCCGCTCTGCATAGCCCCAGCCCTTACCAGCTTCAATCAAATGCATCGGCATATGTGATCCGGCAACTGTTCGCATATCAATTCGACCATTTTTCACTTGGCCGGCATAAAATTCGTAAGCTCCACCGGGATGAATAATCGAAGCCTCAATATCAAAACCGCCGCGGTCATTACGCAGTGCCTCAAGATCTTCGGCACTGGTTATTTTTCTGGTTCCAGTACCTGGTAAAACTGATGGACCTGGGTCGGCCAACTCAGCAGGTTTGGCTAAACGCCAAAAACCTAACTCGGCTGGAAGTTCAACGTCCTTGGAACCGTCGGTTTCCGAGCCGATAAGTCTTGCGGTTGAGTGATAAGTGAGGTAGTTACCTTGGCCGACTGAGAAAGTCACCCGCTGCTGGAAACTCTGTTCGCTGTGGTTTTCCTCGTTGAGAAATTTGCTGCTGACCACTCCGACTCCCTCCCAAGAGCCGACGAGGAAGGCAAGCGGGTTTAGCTCAACCGGTAAACCTTCGGGTAAGACAAACAACTAGCGCTGACCCTTGAAGAGTTTATAGATGACGAGGATGCTGATAGCGCCGATGGCAAGTCCAGCTAGCACAAGTAATCCGGTAAAGAAGAGATCGATAGGCATAGAAATAAGTTTAAGGCCTTAGCAAAATGTAGAGGCCAGCCAGCCCCAAAATAGCCCATGATCCCCCAGCGGCGTATATCAGTCGCCAGACAATGCCGTTGGTGTGTGAGGAAAATAGGTGCACTAGGGACACTAGGGCAATCGACCCAGCGGCTAGAACTCCGAAGCTCCTGATGGCATCCTTATCGCTTAGGAAGGCAATAGAAAGCGATGCCCCCACCGCCACCAATAGCCAGACGGAGGCGATGGCTATCCAGTCTTTGCGCATAAAACCATCTTGCCCCAAGCAGGTAGGATTAATGCATTAAAAGGGAGGCAAAATTGGCACATTTGCTCGTTCTGTCTGAGTTCTCAGACCACAGCATGCTCCCTGCGCTTGCTCTGCTCAGCCACAAGGTGCGCTTTATTCAAGCCGATCCGGTAGCGCTGATGAATGCACCGGCAACCGATGTGGTTTTACTGGATGCCAGAAAAGACCTGGTCAACGCCAAATCTCTAGCTAGCCTGCTAAACACCACCGGCCTTTCCTGTCCGCTAATCCTCATCGTTAGCGAGGGTGGTTTAGCTGGGATTTCAAGTGAATGGGGAGCCGATGATTTCATGCTGGAAAGCGCTGGACCAGCCGAAATCGACACTCGAATCAGGCTGGCAATTGCAAAAAGTATCGCCCAGGACTCTTTCGGAAAGATCCAAACCTCAGGGATTACCATCGACGAGGCTTCATATTCAGCCAAGCTTCATGGTGAACCCATGGATCTCACCTTCAAAGAATTCGAACTACTAAAGTTTCTGGCCCAGCACCCTGGTCGGGTTTTCACCCGAGACCAACTGCTAAGTGAAGTCTGGGGTTACGACTATTTTGGTGGCACTAGAACCGTCGACGTTCATATAAGAAGGTTAAGAGCAAAACTTGGGGACCTTGAAGGCCTAATCAGCACCGTTAGAAACGTGGGTTACCGTTTCAATGTGGTAGTTGAAGATGAACCCAGTGTTGCTGGCGGTTACTAAGAATTAACCCGTAATCAACCTGAAACTGCAAGGATAGGGATATGTCTGAAGAAACCATGGCGATACCGTTGCCACCGAGTAGTTTCGACCTACCTGCCGACCGATTCTTTGACCGCGAATTATCTTGGCTTTCCTTTAATGAAAGGGTCCTGGAGTTAGCCGAAGACGAATCGCTACCGCTTCTGGAAAGAGTTAACTTCGCAAGCATCTTTGCATCTAACCTAGACGAATTTTTCATGGTGAGAGTTGCTGGTCTGAAAAGACGCATCGCAACCGGATTAGCTGTCACATCAAGTAGTGGTTTTGAACCGGCCGAAGTGTTGAATCAAATCAGCAAAGTGGCGCATGGTCTTCAGCAGCGCCACGCAAAACTCTTCTTAGAAAAACTTGAACCCGGCTTAGCCGCAAATCGAATTAACATCGGAACTTGGGAATCACTCGAGCAGAGTGAACGTGAACAACTCAGCGAATACTACAAAAAACAAGTCTTTCCGATTCTGACGCCACTAGCTGTCGATCCAGCGCACCCTTTCCCATACATCTCTGGTTTATCTTTGAACATCGCGGTAATGGTGAAGCATCCAAATGATGAGTCGAAGCTATTCGCCAGAATCAAGGTGCCACCGACACTGCCAAGATTCGTCAGAGTTAATGGCTCTTCAACCGGGGTAAAGTTTGTCACCTTAGAAGAGGTAATTGGTGAGCACCTAGGTTCCTTGTTCGAAGGTATGCAGGTGCTGGAGCACCACAACTTCAGGGTTACCAGAAATGAAGATTTAGATGTTGACGAGGATGAGGCCGAGAACCTCCTCCAAGCTCTTGAGGCAGAGCTTGCTCGAAGAAAGTTTGGTCCTGCTGTAAGGCTGGAGGTCTCGAAGACCATCGACCCTGTGGTGCTAGAGCTGCTGAAGGAAGAACTCGACATCGAAGACGAGGATGTCTACAAACTCGAGGGCCCGCTGGATCTGACCGGGCTTAGTGACATCGCTTCGATGCGCCGAACCGAGTTGCACTACCCCAGCCACAATCGCGTCACCAATCGCTATCTCAAAGCTGCCGTTGATGAGGAGAAGAGCGTTTTCAAGGCACTTCGTGAACGCGATATTCTAGTACATCACCCCTACGAGTCCTTTACAACAAGCGTGCAGTCATTTATCGAGCAGGCAGCATCTGACCCAAAGGTGTTTGCCATCAAGCAAACGCTCTATCGCACCAGTGGAGATTCACCGATTATCGACGCCCTGATTAGAGCAGCTAAAGAGGGTAAGCAGGTTCTGGTGCTGGTTGAAATCAAGGCACGTTTCGATGAGCAAAACAACATCGGCTGGGCCAGAAAGCTCGAGCAAGCTGGGGTCCACGTTGTCTATGGAATCGTTGGTCTAAAGACCCACTGCAAGCTAGCCATGGTTATCCGCCAGGAGGAAGGCCGCCTCAAGCGTTACTGCCACATCGGCACCGGAAACTACAATCCAAAAACAGCAAGGTTCTATGAGGACTACGGCCTGCTAACCTCAAGAGATGCAGTCGGTGAAGATGTAGCTAAACTATTCAATCGACTATCTGCTTACGCTGAAGACTTAACTTTCTCTGAGTTACTAGTTTCGCCAGTGGGGGTTCGTGAAGGCCTAACCAAACTTATTGAGGCGGAAGCTAAGAATGCGCTTGAGGGTAAGCCATCAGGTATTCAGCTAAAACTAAATAGCCTGGTCGATGAGCAAATTATCGATTCACTTTATCGAGCCTCCAGGGCCGGAGTGCCAATTGATATTGTGGTTCGTGGAATGTGTGCTTTGAAAGCTGGAGTGCCGAATCTCAGTGAGACCATAAGGGTTAGATCAATTCTTGGTCGATACTTAGAGCACTCAAGAGTATTCCGCTTCTTGAATAATCAAGATCCAATTGTCTACATTGGCTCTGCCGATATGATGCATCGTAACCTAGACCGCAGAGTTGAAACTCTCGTGCGTCTACGGCAATCAGATCACCTGAGAGAAATGGAAGAGCTCTTTAAACTTTCAATGAGTGATGATTCAAGCTCTTGGCATCTGCAACCTGATGGAACTTGGCTAAGAAATGGTGGGTTAGGCTCAGCCGGTTTAGTTGATGTTCAAGATCAACTTATGGCTAAAACTTTGCAATCAGGTTTTAGTAACTGATGGCGATTGTTGCAGCTGGAGCAATCCTCTGGCGTAGAGAAAAAGATGAACTAAAAGTTTTGGTTATTCACCGAGATCGCTATGACGATTGGTCTTGGCCCAAAGGCAAACTCGATAAGCACGAGCATGTTAGCGCAGCGGCCATAAGAGAAATCAAAGAGGAGACCGGGCTAAAAGTTCACCTAGGTTTGAAACTTGCTGTGGTCGAATACAAAGTTGACAAGGTAAAAAAGTATGTCCACTATTGGGCGGCTGAGGTTACCGACGCGATGCTTAAGGCGCAGAAGTTTGTGCCAGATGATGAGGTAGGCAGCTTTGAGTGGTTGAGCGTTAAAGCTGCCAAAAAGAAACTCACATATAAGCATGACCTGCTACCACTAGAGCGACTAGTTGAACTCGAGGAAAGCGGCGAACTAAAGACCAGGCCGCTTATTGTCCTGCGTCATGCCAAGGCAACCCCTCGAGACCAATGGTCTAAAGGTGAGGCGACTAGACCACTATTGCCGGTTGGCGCTGTTCAAGCTGTTGGACTAGCCGATGTCTTGGCCGCCTACGGACCAAAACTGGTCATTTCGAGTCGCTGGAAGCGTTGCATGGATACGGTGACGCCTTTTGTTGCGAAGTTCCGGATCAGCCTTATTGAGCGATCTCAACTAAGTGAGCTGGGAGCAAAAAACGGCCCCCAGCGCACCAAGAAACTGATACACAAGCAAATCGACCGAGGCCGCGCATTCGTGCTGTGTAGCCATCGACCAACTTTCCCAACAATTGTTGAGGCCCTGAGCCAATACGCAGATAAGCCAACTAGAAAAAAACTTGCTGAGATTTTGACTCTAAAGCCCGGCGATTTCTATGTGGTTCATCTAGCTGATCGGCCTGATAAGTCAAAGCCCAGGATCGTAGATATCGATTTAGTCGAACAGCTTAACCGCGACTAATCTTGCTATATGACTTCAGATGAAAAATGGCAGAACTGGATTGCCGCTAGAAACCGCTATTTCTCTGACCCAACGGGCTTTCTTTCAGTGACTGGCCTAATTTGGCTAAGCAAAGAACCACAGGAGATTAAGGGTTTGACCGGATCTTGGTGGGCGGACGGAGATTATATTCACGTCACCGATAGCAGCACCGGTGAACACAGTTGGAAAATCACCGAAGACTCTGAAGCGATGATTGATTTCGATGGCATCAAGGTTGAACTTGCGGTTCGGAATAACCAACTGGTGGTTAGACCCAGGGATCCAAATTCAGAAATGCTCAAAGCTTTTGATGGCATCATCACTTTTGACTACAACCCTAAATTCCAAGTCAGCGCCACTCTTGTTCCGTTCGAAGCACCACGCGAAGTAACAGTTGGCTCAGTGGTTGAAGGCATGACTATCGGCTACATCTCACCGGGAGCTCTAGAGTTTTCTATCGACGGAGAAACATTCAGACTGACCGCATTTGATAAACCAAATAGCGATGATTTAGTTGTCTACTTCAAAGATGCAACTTCTGGGTCAACTACCTACGGCACCGGTAAGCAGGTCACTGCCAGTTACCAACCCGATGGTTCATACCTGATTGATTTCAACTTCTCCGGTAATTTCCCATGCTCCTACACAGATTTCGCAACCTGTCCGGTTGCTCCGGTTGAGAACCGTCTTCCGATTGCAATCGAGGCCGGGGAGAAAAAACCGATTTACCGCAACACCCTAGCCGGTGTGGTTTCTCAGGTGAGCTGATGGCCAGCGAAATCACAGCTGGGCTTGGCTTAGCTAGAAACGAACAGGGTGAACCAGCTCTATGTTTGGTAACCGGTGCAACCGGTTATATCGGTGGCCGCCTGATCCGAGAACTACTAAGCCACGGCTATCGGGTTAGGGTGTTTGCAAGAAACATCGAGCGGCTCACCAGTTACCCTTGGTTCGGCCAGGTGCAGGTTGTCGAAGGAGATGCCAGCGACGAACAGGCTGTCAATCGTGCCTTAGCCGGGGTCGACATCGCTTACTACCTGCTACATGCCTTGATGGTGCGCGATGACTTTGAAGCTGAGGAGCGCTCCTGGGCGGAAATCTTTGGAAAATGCGCCAAGGCAAACTCGGTGAAAAGGATTATTTACTTAGGTGGAATGGCGGAGAGCAAGTCGAAGCTGAGCGCCCACCTAGCTTCAAGAGCTGAGACCGGTGAAATTCTTCGGTCCTCTGGAGTTCCAACCATAGAGCTAAGAGCCGGTGTTGTGATTGGTTCTGGTTCAGCTTCTTTTGAAATGCTCCGCTACCTAACCGAGCGTCTCCCGGTAATGGTTACCCCGAAGTGGGTCACGGTTAGGATTCAACCGATTGCGGTTAGAGATGTGCTGCGCTACCTGATTGGTGCTGCAGTTATCCCTAAAGAAGTAAATCAATACTTCGATATCGGTGGCCCTGAGGTTTTGACCTACAAAGACCTTATGCTGCAGTATGCCGAGGCAGCCGGATTAAAAAAGCGCTTTATTTTGCCACTGCCTGTTCTCACACCGAGACTATCCAGTGGTTGGGTGGGGTTGGTAACACCGGTGCCGATTACTTTGGCTCGAAGACTTATCGACAGTTTGAAAAACGAAGTTGTCGCTAAAGATGATTCCATCAAGAAATACATTCCAGATCCGGCAGGTGGTCTAACACCCTTTAAGCGGGCTGTTGCTCTTGCCCTAACCAGAATCAAAGAAGCCAACGTAGAAACTCGTTGGAGCAATGCCTCACTACCTGGAAGTCCGAGTGAGCCGCTACCCACCGACCCGAAGTGGGCAGGTGGATCGCTCTATAGCGATGTTCGAACCGAGTATTCGACAGATCCGATTGAAAAGGTCTGGCAGAGAATTGAATCCATCGGTGGTGAGAACGGTTATTCCACCGCTACCTGGGCTTGGGAACTACGTGGCCTGATGGATCGTCTTGCCGGTGGTGTTGGACTTCGGCGAGGTAGGCGCGACCCCTACTTCCTTATCGAAGGAGAATCGCTGGATTTCTGGCGAGTGGAGGCTATAGCTAGACCTTACCTACTTCGCCTTCGTGCAGAAATGAAATTACCTGGCCTAGCTTGGCTTGAGTTTCAAACCGAATCAACTAAAGACGGTGGAACAAAAGTTACTCAGCGAGCACTATTTGTTCCTAAAGGACTTCTCGGTCACCTCTATTGGTGGTCAGTACTTCCAATGCACGGACTCGTTTTCCCAAGCATGGTCAAGCACGTAGCTCACAACACGCCAATCAAACGCCGCAAATAGACTTATCGGGTGAAGAAAAACGGTCTAGCGATTGCTGCCCTAATCGGGGTTACCATCGCCTGGGGTGCTTCATTTGTAATTATGAAACCAGCCATGGAGCTGATTCAGGTCTATGACTTCCTAGCAATCAGATTCACCATCGCCGCAGCGCTTATGGTTCTGGCTAGACCAAAAACTGTTTTAGCCTTCAAAAGCGACACCTTGAAATATGGACTAATCCTTGGGCTAATTTTGGCAATCGCCTATATCACCCAAACAATCGGCCTGACGGTTTCCACGGCTGCAATCACCGGGTTCATAACCGGGTTATACGTGATCTTAACTCCGATTCTTATTTGGCTGATCTTTAGAAAGCGACCTAACCCAGCGGTCGCCATAGCCGTAGTTCTAGCCACCATCGGATTGGGATTTATCACAATCAAGGATGCCAGCTTCGATGTTGGTCAGTTCTGGACACTGGCCTGCGCATTAGCCTTCGCACTTCACATTGTTGGCCTAAGCAAGTGGTCTATCGGTAAAGATGTCTATGCTCTGACAGTTATTCAACTCGGCGCTGTCGGGTTATTCTGCTGGGTAGGAGCGGTGCCGGATGGAGTGGAACTCACGACAGAGCCGGTGGTTTGGTTCGCAATTCTGTTTACCGCAGTTTTTGCTACCGCCGTTGCCTTCTTTATCCAAACCTGGGCCCAATCAATTATGGATGCCTCAAGGGTGGCGATTATCCTCACCATGGAGGTGGTCTTTGCGGCACTTACATCCGTTCTAGTCGGTCAGGAAGTTTTGGCCGTTCAGACCATCATCGGTGGAACACTGATGCTGATCGCCATGCTGGTAGTTGAGTGGCCGCGAAAAGATAGCAAGCCGGATGATGTGGTCTATGAACCGATGCCTCACTAGGGTTGAATCATGATTTTAGCTATCGATGCTGGAACAACAGGGGTAACCGCGCTCATCGTGGACCAAGCTGGAAAGATAGTCCAACGCGGATACAGTGAATTTCCTCAGCACTATCCTCAGCCTGGTTGGGTAGAACATAACCTGGATGAAATTTGGCAGGCGACTCTAAACTCGATCGCGCAGTTAGATCTTGGTTCTGTTAGCGCAGTTGGTATTACCAACCAGCGTGAAACCGTTGGAGTTTGGGACAGGAAAACTCTAAGACCGTTGTGTCCGGCAATTGTTTGGCAAGACCGCAGAACCGCAAGCATCTTAGAAGAACTTGATGCAGCTGACTGGGTCCAGAAACTAACTGGGCTGCCACTGGATCCATACTTCAGCGCTTCTAAACTTCGCTGGATAGCAAAAAACAATAGCGAAGTTTGGGGAAAAGTAGTTACTGGTTCCGCCGTCGCCGGAACTATCGATACCTATTTGATTGCCAAACTCACTAACGGTAAGGCTCATGTGACTGATGCCAGCAATGCTTCTCGGACTCAGCTGTTTGATATACATCAAGGTTCTTGGTCAACGGAACTTCTGGATCTATTTGAGATTCCAGATTCGGCTCTTGCTGAAGTTGTTGACTCAAGCGGTGTGGTTGGCATTACCGAGGATTTTTTTGGTCTAGCAGTTCCGATCTCAGGTATTGCTGGAGACCAGCAGGCAGCGCTTTTTGGTCAAGCACAGTTTATGGTTGGTGGGGCAAAATGCACCTACGGCACCGGAGCTTTCATCTTGCAAAACACCGGAGCTGAAGCGATCCTTCTAGATAATGGTCTGATAACTACCGTGGCCTGGCGTTTGGACGGAAAGCTTAGCTATGCCAATGAAGGCTCGGTCTTCGTTTCTGGTGCTGCAGTTCAATGGCTACGCGATGAACTAAAAATCATTGACTCCAGTGCTGAAATAGAAGAACTAGCACTGTCAGTTACCGATAACGGTGGGGTTGTCTTCGTTCCGGCTCTGACCGGTCTTGGTGCCCCCTACTGGATTCCTGATGCCCGAGGAACAGTATTTGGATTAACTCGCGGCACCAAACGCGGCCACCTTGCCAGAGCAACACTGGAGGCACTAGCCTTCCAGGTTCGTGATGTCTTTGACGCTATGGCAGAAACCGGAGTGAAACTAACCGGTCTTCGAGTTGACGGCGGCGCAACCGCAAACAACCTACTGATGCAAATACAGGCCAACCTATTACAGCTTCCAATCGAAAGACCTGCCCAAATTGAGTCGACTGCTCTAGGGGCGGCATATCTTGCTGGCTTAGGAACAGGAATGTGGTCGATGGAAGATCTAGCGGTGATCTCTTCGGTTGATACCAAGTTCAGACCAACTGAATCTATGGAAGATGACTACCTGCGTTGGAAAAAAGCTGTTTCTGCAACTATAGATTTTTCCAACTAAATTACAAAAACTTTTTTTCTAGTCCGCGCAGAACTCATCAATCTTGTCTTTAGGGCCAGCAACAATCAAATAGTCACCTTCGTTGATCACAGTTGCTGGGCTAGCTGCCTGATAGTGGTTATCGGTTCCACTGGTGGCAATAACAATAATCCCGTGCTGTCTTCTAAAACCAAGTTGCTCTAGCGTCTGACCGTTGAAATCTGCCGATGCTCTGGTCTTGGCAAGGACGAAACCTTCATCAATCTGAACGTAGTCAAGTTGATCTCCACCGACTTGGTGAGCAATACGCTTACCCATATCGCTGTCTGGGTAAACAACGTGGTGAACACCAATCTGCGAGAGGATTCGACCGTGGGCTTCGGTTGCAGCCTTGGCCCAGACCTGCTTCACCCCTAACTGCATCAGCAATGATGCAGTTAGGATACTGGTTTCAATTGAAGAACTTATTGCAACTACCGCAGCATCGAAGTCCTGAACACCTAGATCTCTAAGCGCCTCTTCATTAGTTGGGTCAGCTTCAACCACGTGAGTCAAATAGCTGGCATACTCCTGCACGCGAGCTTCTTCTGAGTCGACACCGAGCACTTCCCTACCAAGTTCAACTAGCTCTTTGGCTAGTGCACCACCGAAACGACCGAGGCCGATAACCACGACCGTTGATGCGTGTTTAGCTGAGTTGAGCTTTAGTTTCTTAGCCAATTAGTGGCCTCTCTTTCGGCAGTTTATATGTCATGGGGTGAGCTCGTTTAGCCAGCGATGTCGCCACCAGGACCAATCCAATACGTCCAGTGAACATCATGACCATCAACAATATCTTCGCAGGTGCAGGCAATAACGGGGTAATTCCAGTTGATAACCCGCAGGTAGCGAAGGCAGATAAGACCTCAAAGAATATCTGATCGGTAGAGAAATCGGTTATCGCCTGCAAGATGGCAACCATGATGGCTACCCAGATTGCTGACAAGGTGGTTAGCGCGACAGCGGTGCGCTGCACTGAAACACCCAATCTGCGGTTACCAGCATTAACTCGGCTATCGCCACGTATCTCGGCGATGAGGATGTATATCAATACAGCAAAGGTAGCAATTCTGATTCCACCAGAGGTACCGGCACTACCGCCACCGATAAACATCAGGAGATCTGTGCCGAGTAGGGTCTCGGAATGAAATTGCGAGTAATCCAGAGCATTGAAACCGGTAGTCCTCGCCATTGCTGAGGCAAACCAAGCGTTGTTGATCTTGTCCCAGACGCTCATCGGGCCAAGAGTTCCAGGATTATTCCACTCATTGACTGCCGTCAAAACCGTTCCGATTACAAGCAACGCTGCTGAGAACTGCAGGACTATCCTCGCATTGAGCGAAAGCCTCACTCCCAGTTCTGCGCTTCTAGCTTTAGCGCCTTTTATGCGCCTAACCAGTCTCCTAGTGAGTTCAATAAGAACTGGGAAACCGAGACCACCGATGATTGAGCCGAAGGAAATCGAATAAAGCACGACTGGATCAGATGCGAAACGAACCAGGTTTCCCTCGAAATTGCTGAATCCTGCGTTATTGAATGACGCTACTGCTTGAAACATTCCTTGCCATAACGCCGTTGGAAAATCAGTCCCATACTTAAGCCAAAAGTTAAATGCAAGGATGAGAGCTAAAACAGCCTCAACTGCGAAGGTGATTTGGAACAGCCTAATCAGAAGGTGTCTAAAATCATCAAGACCTAATGCCTTCTGCTCTTCGGTGCTAGTCAATTTAGTTCTGAAGCTAACTTTCTGCGTAAGCAAAAGCACTAGCAGGGAACCGATCGCCATCACCCCAAAGCCACCGATTTGGATAAGCGCCATGATGACAAACTGTCCAAAAGGAGACCAGTGGAGAGCAGTTTCGACTACTGACAAGCCAGTTAGTGACAGTGCCGAGACTGAGGTGAAGGAAGCGGTTAGTAGATCTGCCGAGTTAGGATCAACAAGGCTAATTGGAAGCATCAGTAATGTAGTGCCAATTACGTTGCCGAGTAGGAAGCCCATAACGACTAGCTGGCCAGCATTCAGCGCCAGTCGTTTGGTTGATTCAGCCACAGACTTAAGTTAGCACCTCACGGGCTTCAGGTGGCTTTCCTATAGGCATTTGGCTATTCCTACCCTGTTCCAAAGATTAGAATAGAGAGGTTGTGTTCAAGGGCCTCTAGCTCAGTTGGTTAGAGCAACGGACTTTTAATCCGTGGGTCGTGGGTTCGATTCCCACGGGGCCTACTTTTCAATATTGAGTATCCTCAGCTAGTAGCTTTATACTCAAAGTGAGCCAACTGGGGGTAGGTAAATGAATATAAAACAAATACAAAAAGTAGCTACGGGCCTGATTATGGCCTTGTTTTTGGCTGGTTGTGCGGGGCCGCAGTTTTCTGCAAATGCAGATAGATCTAGCAGAGTCGTTCAAGAGTTGAAAGACAATTTCAATCTGACTGATTTTGACCCTGGCGAAATTGTTGAGGGTAGTTACAACTTCGAAACCGGAGGGAACCCTAACGCCTATTTCCGGGCCAGCGCGAAAAAGGGATTACCCATCCAAGATGCCTGCTCAGCGGCTCAGAATTACGCTCTTAGTTTGTCGAAGTCACCTTTGGAGTTTTTTCCCAGAACAGATATGAAGCAAAGCCATGCCGTAGTCGGTTGCATAGCTGATTATTTGGACAAATACTCGCAGGGTTTTCGCTGGAATGGAACTCTCGAAACAGGTGAGCCGTTTAAGGTAATCCTTTACCCTTTTGATGGCAAAACCTTGGAGGTCTCGACTAATTTTCAAGACGGTGGAGCCGATGAACAGGACATGGGCCTTGAGCTTATGCCAGAAGACCCAGTGGTGACTAACTTCCTTGACGGTTTCCAATCAAATCGAGTTAAAAATGGTATTGATCTCTACACTAAAGAGTCTCTCGATGCCGTTGGCTTAAAAACCGAATCCGAGAACTTAAGAATTGTTCCAATTGAAGATAATGACAAGTTCATTAGAAAGTTCGCCGTCATTTATTCTGACGATTTCACACTAAGTAGATGCTTTTCAGCATTACCTTGGAATGAAGAAATTTGGAGAATTTCAGATCCTGGTCCAAGTTACCCAACGTACTCAGTTAGTTCAGTAGACAAGCTAAATAACTTTGGTAGCTACCTAATAGATTCTGATTGCAAGTAGCTCAAACTAGTTGCTAGTCGGAGTTGACCCGTATCCGTTTGCGCTGTAGTAACGGAAGTAGTCAATTGTGAAGCTGGCCTTGTTGTAGCCGCTAGCAATTCCACCACCGTAACTACCACCCATGGCCAAGTTGAATATCACATACATCTTTGGGTTAACACCAGCACTGTTTGGACCAAACGGCCAGGTTGATAATCCGGTGTCACTCTTTTTAACTGACAGGGTTAGTCGATCATCGATGTAGAACTGAATTTCAGTTGGGGTCCAAAGCATGCCGTAGGTGTGAAAACCTTGAGCCAAGCCGATACTGTTGTTTAGTGCTCCAGACTTGTATTCATGATTACCACTTGAGTTTCTGTAGTGCACGGCAGACGTGTTGATAAACGGTCTGTTACCAGCGAACTCAACTATGTCCAATTCACCACAGCTAGGCCATGGCACAGTGTTGATGTTGGTTCCCAGAGTCCAGAATGCTGGCCAGGTACCACCACCGGTTGGCATTTTTAGTCTTGCTTCGAAGTAACCGTAGCCAAAGTGTTTTTTACCAAAGCTGGTGAACTTACCACTTGTCCAAGTCTTGTTGCTGGTGCAATTTGGGTCCCCTGCCGAGGTGGTAGCGGAAATAACCATGTTGCCGTTTCCATCAAGTTTGCTTGCGCAAGCTGCATAAGATTGTGATTCTCCATTACCCCAACCACAACCAGCTGGGTTGTCGCAGCCATCACCGATGTCTGGTGTCCAGAACGAACTGCTCGGCGCAGTTCCAGCAGCACCATCGAATTCATCTGACCAAATTAGAGTCTTGTCAATCGGAGGCAGGGCTGTTGAGTCTCCTCCGCCATCGATGGTTCCACCGACGGGAATGCTGTATTCGAGATTTGTAATGTCTATGGTGTCAGTGTTCAGACCGGTGATCCAAGCTGCCACCTGAACGTATAGACCGCTTCGAGCAGTAGTATCCAAACCAACAATGTCAAAGTTGACCACACCTTGCGCATTAGTAGTTCCCGTTACAAGCAACTGATCAAGTGGGCTCTTATCGACACCGGTTGTGCTCTGGCTACCAACCTGGACTTTCGCGTTAGAACCACCGTGACGCTTACCCACGCTTAGATTTATAACTTTGTTTGGAGTTGGTCTACCTAGACCATCTGTAACTAGGTAACTCATTCGGGTTGTTGACTTAATCTCAACCTGGGCAATCTGGAATCTAAGGCCAGGCTTATACCAACCATTGGAAACCCAAGAGTTAGCTGCACCAACATCGTTAGTGGAGTTTAGGTCAGTAAAAGTTGTCTGTCTAATTGTCCAAGGTCCAGCAAAGTTTGCCGGTGGTGGCACTAGTGAAGTTAGGCCAATTTTGACAGTTTTTAGAATTGTCTTAGCTGCTAAATAATTTGAGTTTCCTGGGTTAGAAACTTTTACTGTGCAACTTCCCACTTTGAGCGCAGTGAGTCGGTTGCCAGTCAAGGTGCAAAAAGTATTAGAAGAAGTGGTAACAGTTGTGGTGCCAGCGGTCTGAGTGATTACCAGATCTGCGGTTGGATTAGCCATCGACAACCAGTCGAAATCCGAAAGTGTGAGGGTGTTCGCCGCTTTAGCGATGGCAAAAGACCTCGTCACAGCTCTGGCTGGTTTAGAGTTTGCTGTTCCTGGGTTGGTAGCGGTAATTCGGCAGATCCCAGCGGCAAGAATTTTAACCTTGGTGTTTGCTTCAACCGAGCATGTTGTTGGAGTTGCCGAGGTGGCTGTGGTAACTCCTGCACTTTGAGTGATGTTTAGAGCAATGTCGGGATCACCGTAGGTGGCTTTAGTAAGCGTTGGAAAAGTTATGGTGGTGGTCGGAATTGTTACCGCTTCTGCCTGAAAAGTTGAACCAAGACCAGCAATCAACGCAACGGCTAAGGCCACAATGCGCTTACTAAAAATGCTCATAGCCTAAGACTAGGCGGTAATTGACTGTGCTGAAAGCGCTTTCGAACCAGTTCAGCCAATTATCAGGAACGTGCATTTTCTGAATTCAAAGTAACTTATAGAGCTCTAATCTGTAATCAGAGTAGGGAGTAATAATGAAAAGATTCATGATCAGTTTCAATCATGGGGACATGAAATTTCCAATGTCCGAACTTCCACAGGTCGCAGAAGACTCACATAAGGTTGTCCGCGAAGCAAAGTTGGCTGGGGTTTGGATATTTGGTGGCGGATTCTTTGAGGATAAGCCGGTAGTAGTAAACGAGAACCTTGAAGTTGTTACCGGCCCACTTGCACCGAGTGAAGTCCGGCTAGGTGGATTTTCCGTTATCGAAGTAGAAACGAAAGAAGAGGCTTACCTCTGGGCGAGCAAAATTGCCAAAGGTTGTCGCTGCCCTCAAGAAGTTAGGGAAATGATTTTCGATCCTGAATCTACTAACTAGTGATTCAGCCTAAAAAAACCTTGACCTAAACCTACTTAACTCCAAGCAGATCTATTACAAACACCAGTGTCTTACCTGAAAGTTGATGACCACCGCCAGCTGGACCGTAAGCCATCTCTGGAGGACAAATCAGCATTCTTCTGCCACCAACCTTCATGCCAGGAATACCCTCCTGCCAGCCTTTTATTAGACGGTTAAGTGGGAATTCGATCGACTCTCCTCGTCCCCATGAAGAATCAAATTCTTCACCGGTTTCGTAGTCGACACCGAGGTAGTGGACATTGACCACGGAGTTGGCAGGAGCCTCGGCTCCGTCACCGATGACAATGTCTTTAGTGGTTAGAACCTTTGGAGCTGGTTCTAGCATTGGTTCAATTTCTGGGCGCTCTAAATTACTCATGGTTCCTAATCATAACGGTCTGGCCTAGCCCTAGACTTCTACTCATGAAAGAAAGACAACTAATTGACCGTTGGGGTAGGCTTCGTAACCAGTTGATTGTGGCTCAGCTAGCCCCTACCTTCCTATTGATCACAACCGTTGGCCTGATAGCCGATATTCGTGCGGCCGGAACGTTTGCTGTTTGGGCGACCCTTGGCATTCTTCTGGCTTCAGGGATATTGGGTGCTTTAGTTGAATTCTCAGCCGCTCACGAGGCTCAGGCAGTTGCACGCGATCTGGGCAAACTTGAAAACCCGAGTGAACTATCCAAAAACATCGTGAAAAATGCACCCTGGCTCTATGTTGCTAAATATCTAACACCAGCAATCTTTGTCGCTATTTTTGTGTTTCTGGTTTTTGCACTTATCTGATTCGATTTTTTTAGGTGTCTAAGTGAACCATCCGGTCCCGAAAACTAATGTGATTTCCATGTCTTTAGGCGTGGGCCTTGCCACTGGACTCTATGGAATTTCTTTTGGAGCACTTTCCTCGGCTGCTGGGCTGAGCATCTGGCAAACACAGGTTCTCTCCCTAGTAATGTTTAGCGGCGGTTCACAGTTCGCTTTAGTTGGGGTTTTAGCCGGAAGTGGTGTAGCCGGTGTGGTCCCAGCAATTATCTCGGCTTGGCTACTTGGAATCCGAAACGGTTTTTACGCACTTCGCCTCAACGGGGTGCTCGGGGTACCAAGAGCTCTGAAAGTGATAGCCGCTCAACTAACCATCGATGAGTCGAACGCGGTTTCACTTGCCCAGGCCGAACCAAAGAACTCAAAACTAGGTTTCTGGCTCACTGGAATATCTGTCTTTGTATTTTGGAACCTATTCACTCTTCTTGGCGCCGTGCTTGGCGCAAACATAGGTGATCCTAGCCAGTGGGGGCTTGACGCGGCCGCAGCTGCTGCTTTCCTAGGTTTGCTCTGGCCAAGTCTAAAAAACCTAAGATCAAACCTGACTGCGTTCCTGGCTGTGCTATTCACACTAAGCATGATTCCGTTTGTGCCTAATGGCATACCAGTTATTGTTGCCGCACCTCTGGCAGTTCTTGTAATTTACGCACTTGCCAAAACTAGCTTTGGTTCAAGACTGAAACCAGGTGCCAATGAGTGAGTTTTGGTTAGCCGTCATCATAGGCTCTGTAGCTGTTTACTCTTGGAAACTAATTGGCTATCTGTTTCCAAAAAGGTTCGCTCAAAACCGGGAGGTGTCACGATTTGCCACGGCGCTGACAATAGCTCTTCTGGCAGCCCTCACTGCGGTTCAGAGCCTATCGGCAAATCGGGAGATAACACTTGATTCGCGATTACTGGCTATTGGAGTTGCCGCAATCATGTTTTGGCGAAAGCTACCTTTTATCCTTGTCGTGGCAACTGCAGCTTCGGTAGCCGCTGCTGCTAGGTTCTTTCTGGGTTGGCAGTGACCTAACGCCGACCAAAGAATTTCCACTTGGAATAGTAATAAACGTTCTTAGAGTCGATTTGCTTATGCTTGACATAAGTTTGATAAACATCGTTAAATACTGGGTTCAACTCGGCTAACTCTTTTATGGAAGGAGTTTGGCCCCTGAATATGTAGTACCAACCTTTTTCTAAATTGGTGAGTTGCGCTAATACGGTGAGATCTTTATCTTCTGGAATAACGGCATAGATGTGGATACGCTTTAGGTTTTTCAAAGGTTTCAAGAATTTAAAGTTTTCTGTCTTTACTGTCCCCATAAAGGCTGGATCTACACCAGTGCCAATCTCTAATTCATCGAGCATGGTCATCTTGGCTAGAGGTTGAAAGTTGATTGACTTTCTAGAGAAGACATGCAAAATCTTCAAACTTTTTGAATGGGCCAGCCCCTCAAGAGAGGCTTCGACTGGGAAATTTTCTATTACCAATTTTCTTAGGTTGGGCAATTTTCCTAATGCTGTGAGGTCTCTGAAATTATTTTTGCCGTAATAAATCTCTATTTCTTCTATTTGCGGTTGCTTGGCTAGAGAATCAATTAGCTCTTGGGAGTAGCCAGGCATTCGAAGTTTAGTGATTTTAGTCGGATTGGCTTGTAAATACTCTGCCCAGTGCTTGCAGCCTTTTTGCATGGTTGTTTTTGGATCTTCATAAGGAAAGGCGATACCCAATGACACACTTCTTTGACCGACGTAATCTTTATTGAAGTCGATTACTGTTTTGAGGCTGGATTTGAAGGCCCCAAAAACTAGGCCTATTCTCTCGGTAAAAGAAAAATCAAAATCTGAGACGATTTCGGCTTCCAAGTCGCCTACTTTCATATATCGGCGTTTCTTGATCAAGCTGCTTGCACCCCCAAATTACCGCGTTCGTAATCTTCAGAATAGTGCCTAGCCCTAAGCCTTCGACTAGGCGCTGGCAACTAGACTTAATAGGGAATTTCCGCGAATGCATAGGCTTTTATGGCCACCTAAGGAACTTAATGAGATATCCAACTTTTGTCTATAAATTGGTCAAAAAGTATGACACTTTACCTCTGATTTCACAGATTCTGGAACTGCGAGCTGCCCGCAACACCATCTATTTTCAGAAGATGTCAATTGAAAAACTTCGCGACCAGGTTTATCACGCGCCAGTAGTTAGGGCGATGGCCGAAGGCAAGAGTTTCGAAGAAGCAGTTGTTGAGTATGCCAGAGATGTCGATCCAGACAGCAGATTGTTGGCAAGGTCTTTTGTTCAGGTGCTAACCGAGAATCCCGCAACAAAGGATGCCGGTTGCGTCGGATTTGCTGTGATCTTGTGGAAATTGGAGCTCTACGAATCTGCTTACCACTACTTCCGCGAAGTGGAGTCAAAGAAGGCCCAAGACCTTGCTCCTTTTGAATACTTCGACAGTTTGTTCTTTGTAGACCAGGCAGCTGGGCTAAACGAAATTACTGAATACCTAAATAGGCACCGTGCCGACCTATCGGCGCAAACAAAACTAAGCCTCCTAAAGGTCTTGGCAAAGTTCCGTGCTTTAGACCTACTGAGAACTGAGACTAAAGCGCTACTGGCTGACAAGGCCGCACTTTCGAGTTTGTCAGAAGAAGATTGCGATTTGGTGGTTTGGTTCAATAAGCACCTCAACCATGAAGAGCCTGATGCTAAGGATATTCCTGGGGCAATCAACATTGCCGTTATGGATTACAAGCTTCTAGATAAATCAAGGACTTCACGTAACCGCGGCGACTATGTTCAGACCCTTGCGGCGCTATCCAACCTGCTACGTTTTCAGAACATCGAATACGTAGGCAACACTAAACTTTCAAATTACCTAAACAAGCTCAAGAACGATATCAAGCCTGAGCGCAGACTCGATGGTCCAGCAGTAAAGGTTCAACCGATTGCTATCGACCGAGACTTCTCCAGCGGTAGGGAATATCCGGAAAACACCTGGTTGATTAGCAATGGCTGGTTCATGCACAGAAACTTTAAGGGCCCGGTTGACTTCCCATATCCAAAGAATGTTAAGCCACTGATGGTCTCATTCCACATTCAAGACGTCGATGTCTTGACTGAAGAAACAGTTGCAGAACTTAAGCGCATTGAACCTATCGGTTGCCGCGACTGGACCACTTTATACCGCTTGCGCGATTACGGGGTAAAAGCGTTCTTCTCCGGTTGTGTGACCACAACAGTGGGTCAAGTGTTGCCAGCAGCAACAGGAACTTCGTCAAATAAGCTTGCCCATGTTGAAGGCAAGCTGGATAAGACTAAATACGGTGGTTGGAAGATTGACCAATTCATCCAAGTCGGTGAGCAGGTTCGCGATTTTGACCTAGTCGAAGGTATTGAAGACGCTAGGGCGATGCTGGCTGAATATGCCGATTACAAGGCAGTATCAACCTCGAGACTGCACTGCTACCTACCAGCTCGATCCATGGGGCTAAAGGTCGACTTCCACCCTAAGAACCTAGCTGACGTAAGATTTGAAGGCCTTATAAACCTTGACGACGCGGCCTTCAACAAGATCCGCAACGGCATCGAGGACAAACTCGAGGTAACCCTAAAGGCCATTCTGGAGGGTAAGAATGAGGCTGAGGTTAGAAAGATCTGGGCAGACATCTGCCAGGCTGAGGTGGATTTTGCTGAAAAGTATGCAACCACTTATACCAAATCAACCGAATCAAACATCGATGTTCCCGCAGCAGTTGCTACTTTAGAAAAATCCAAAGTAACTGTTGGCAATAACCCAAGAGGTAAAGATGCAGTTGATGTTGCGTTAGCTTTGGATCAAAACCTAGAAAAGATGATTCCGGTGGTTATCCAGTCACTTGTCGATCACACCACCAGGCCGATAAACGCTCACATTCTCACTCGTGGTCTCGGTAAGGAATTCAGAGACCGGATGGGCAAACTCTTCCCAGAGATTAACTTCAGCTTCTATGCCTTCGATGATGTCGATTACGGTGATTCGATTGCACTGTTAGCTCACATCTCGGTCTCAACCATGGACCGACTCTTCCTTCCAGAGCTTCTAAAGGACCTAGACAAGGTCGTCTATTTGGATATCGACATCTTGATTCAAGGAGACGTTGGCTATCTATATGATCTAGAACTGGGTGAAAACGTGTTTGCGGGTAAGCGAACCAGACTTAAGACCTGGGCCAGCATGATTCGCCCAATCACTAGGGCAACTCTTCACTTCGAACCACAAAAAGCTTGGGATATCAGAAGAAGGCTTCATGATCAGGCAGATCTAACTGCTAGAACATTCAACGCGGGAATCCTGTCATTGAACTTAAAACTCATGCGGGAAGAAAACTTCACCAAAGAGCACCTTTATCTGGTCGAGCAGTGCCGCATGAATGATCAGGATGTCTTCAACATCTATTCCAAGGGCCGAGTGCTTGAAATTGGAACTGAGTGGAACCACGTTCCATCTCAGGATTTCAACAACGATCCAAAGATCATCCACTGGGCAGGGCCGGCTAAGCCCTGGAAGAAAGAGTTTGTATTACTCAAGCCTCGATTTGAGGCAACACAGGCAAAAGTCGAATCTAGGCTTTAGCAAATACTGCGGCTAGGAAATGTTGAGCACATGACTAGCAACCTGGTTCCCGTTGGTGAAAGATCAGAACAACGGTAATTATCTTGTTCTAGCAAACTTCAAAGCATAGTAAATAAGAGGGATTTGAAGTGGCAGTCTTAGCCAAGCGGCAAGAATCAGCCCCCAGTCGCCTGTAGGAAGAACGCTGAAGGCAAACCAGATGTTAGCTGGCCAAATGCCCAGCAGTGTCATAGCGCTTAGCCAACCGGCCCATTTTTGCCTGAAAAGCAACCCTATCGCGCAGACTATTTCAAAGACTCCGCTCAGATAGATCAGCAAGATAGGCTCTGGTAGCCATGGTGGCATCAACCACATGAACGCTTCAGGGTTGGCCAGGTGAAGGACTCCGCTGAGCAAAAATATTGCGATAAGAATCCAGATTGTTAGCTTCATATGCTCATTTCTAACTAGACTTCGATTCTCTCAGCTATGGGACCATTTCTTGACTAAGAGTGACCTCAATGTTCTATGACAAGCTCTTTCACGAGGCTTAGGCTAGATAAGTGAAGAGATTACTTGCCCTCTTGGCGCTATCAAGTTTCAGCTTCAGTGGAGTTCTTTCAGCTGAAGCTGCTACCCTGCCAAGCGCGGTAATCTCATTTACCACTCCATCGAGGGCTGTTTTTGGCGATCCCGATAAAGACTTAGTTATCACTCAAAATGCTGGAGTTACCACGGTAGTCACTACCACCCCATCAATTTGTTCAATGTCAGGCCCACTGAAAGTAAAAATTCTGGGTGTGGGGGTTTGCAAGCTAACTGCGACCAATCCGGGAACTACAAGTTTCAAACCGGCGAGAGCGGTTAGTAAGAGTTTTATCATCGGTAAAGCTCCAAATGCTATAACAATAAGTAACTTCGACTGGTTATCATTGGCAAATCCCGAAGCCGAGATAAGTACTACTGAAACTTCTGGAACCACCGTATTGAGTTCGTCAACCAAAACAGTTTGCACGGTTGTAGATAAAAAGGTTTATGCAATAAAAATTGGTAAATGCACAATAAAAGCTAGTAACTCTGGATCGGCTAATTTTCTACCAGCACCTTCGGTAACTAGATCTGTAACCATAGCGGCAACATCAACTGTTCAACCACCAGCCCCGTTTGTTGGTCCGTGGACGATTAGACAACAAAACTTCAATGACTCTAACTCCTTAGCAGATACCAAATCATCAAGCTCTTGGGTAGGTTCCGGTTGGTATAAACCAGGATTAAGTTTTAGAGTGGCACAGGTCCAAGCTCTAGGTACTGTTACAATGCGATACCTAGTTACCGACAGCAAGGGAAGACCAACCCCCAACAAGGTTATTTATCTAAGTGTCGGTAAGCGCTACGGCGGATCAAATGCGAAAGTTCAGGTAGGTGCTCAAAGCACAACAGGCAGTGACAAGTCCCCTGCCGATCAGCTATTGGTAACCGCTGTTACAAACAGTTCCGGAATAGCTACTTTTGACATCACAGGTCTAGACCCGATTGCTCGTAATGGTCTCTATACCCAGATTGCTGCCTGGATTACAGATCTTTCACAGGATGTAATCGACATAACCAATCTTGAATACAGCATTCCCGCACAAGGCGGAGGTGGTATCACTCCTCCAGATCCAACCTTGATAAACCCTAGCCAAGCGATAGATAGCCTGTTCTATCAGCCCTGCACTGGAATTACCCTCTTTGGTCAGATCGCTAACATCGATGTTGACCCGGTTGGTAAGAGCAACACCGTTTTAGCGGTATCACGAGGTCGCAGCGATGCGCCGGCTGGGATCTGGGACTATTCAGTATTAGCCACTTTGACCAAGGGGAGCTTTGTCTCTGGTGGCAACAAGCAGGTCACCGTTCAGGTTTACTCTCCTGTTTCAGGTCTAAAGATCTTGCTAAGAGCTCAAAACGAGAGAGTGAACTACACCAAGTATGTTCAAGCTCAAGCAACAACTACAAAGGTCAACCAGTGGGAAACACTGACCTTTGACTTTTCCAACCTAGCGCCTGGTTCACAAGGACTAGACCTTAGTGTGAACTATTCAACGCTGGCAATACTCGTAGATCCGGGAAATGCTACCCGCGGCATAAAGCTTTACTTCAAGAATTTCATGATGCCAGGTGCATTAATTCCAAATAATGCACTAACCACAACTTCTACTGAGCCGTCAATATCAGCAAAGGCTGGTCCGAGCGCAGGTTACCTGTGGGCCGAGGAATTTAATGGACCCGCAAAATCTAGACCACACTCCGATTCTTGGAAATATGCACTCGATTGGAACAATTTCATTCAGGGAACCCAACCTGATCTGGTTGAGCTTGATGGCAATGGCAATCTCGCAATTGGCATGCAGAAATGTGCTGATGGTTCTTGGAATGGCGGAATCATTCATACCTTAGGAAAGACTGCTTTCCTCTACGGAAAGATAGAGGCGCGAATCAAATTAGCCTCTGACCCTGGTTGGTTTAGTGCCTTCTATATGTTTGGAGAAGATGTCGCCCACTGGCCTACCTGTGGTGAATTTGATATTCAAGAGGCAGGGCCTTGGAATGACTTTTCATCAAGCGGAACTATCCACGGTAACTATGCTGGCACTACAACCGACTGGAACAACGGTGGCGGATTCAGTACCAAGGTGCCCTATACGCGGGCTCAACTAGCCGCCGACTACCATACCTACGGATTGCTTTGGACGCCAACTAGCATCAGCTTCACACTAGATGGTGTTGCTTATAAGAACTTCACCAAAGATCAAGTTCTCAAAGATGGTGGCACTTGGCCTTTTGATGTTCCAGAATTTATTGTCTACAGCATCTATCCCTCTGCCGCGAGCCTTCCAACAAATACCTCTGCCGGAACAGTGCTACGCGGTCAGGTTCTTGTTGACTGGATTAGATATTCCAGCTACCAAGGTTACGGACAGGTATTCAACCGCTAATCCGCTTCACCCTGACTACCTAGCCCTCGCTTCCATCGACCTTGCGCTGAGCGATAACAGTGACTAAGGCTGAAACTCAGTAAATACGAGTTCAATCATCTTTCTGATTAGGACCTAAAACTAGACTTTATAGGGTCCAAGAAAGTAGGTTTTGCGTGAAGGAAGATACGGTTTATAGCCGCCTCTGGAGTCGTCTTGGCCTATTTGAGGTCTGGGACAGGCCGATGCTATTTTTTGCCATCGGCTTCACAGCGCTCCTAAGCTATGCCTTTGACGCTGTCCGACTCGATAACTACTCCTGGGCTTGGCTTCCGGTAAATGCCATTTCCATGGCGGTGGCAGTTGCAATAGTGCTAACCGCTGTTGGGTTAGCTAAGAAGCGAAACTTTAGCGAAGACGAGAGAATTTGGTTCAACCTGGTAATCGCAGCGATTGCTATGGGTGCTAAGAACCTGCTTACCTTCTTGCTCTGTGGAGTATTTGGTATCGAAGACAGTGGATCTTTGCTGTTTAGGTTTATTGGTGGAGCAACTATTGGCGTTAGCTTACTGATTCTCTATAGCAACCTCCGTGGGGCCAAAATTGAAAGGCTCATAATCCAACGTGAGCTTCTTGCGAAAGAGCAAGCGTTGCGTGGATTTCGAGAGAACATCACCGACATTTTTGCAACCGAGCAGGAAGAACTAACCGAGCGCACCACGGCAGAATTACTTCCCCGACTTCTAGAACTTCAAGAAAAAGTTGAATTAGGGCAAAACGGCTCCACGCTGACTAAAGATTTCGAAAAGATGCTCAAAAATGATGTGCGGCCACTTAGTAACAGTCTTGCTAATGAAGCCGCTTCGTTGAAGCGAGCTATCCCAGCACCAGTAGAAATTACTCCAAGTAAGTTGGATGTCCGGGTAAACCTCTCGCAGACAATTAGACCCCTGTCTACAGGCTTATTGGTATTTATCGCCTGGTGGATGATGAGTCAGGTTTTCTTACCTCAAGCAACCTTCATGGATGTAGTAATCGCAACCCTGATCTACCAGGCTTTGCTTTTTGTAGTTCAATTTCTGGTAAAGCGCTTTGATAAGGCAACTGTGAATCAAGCCCTTGTTTTTGCACCTATCCCAGGAACTATTGCAGCTGCACCAAGTTATTACCTGCTTTATCAAATCCCGCACGAACTTAGCCAGCAAAACCTACTACCAACGTTTTTAGTGGTCGGCTCATGGGCTAGCTTGTCCTTCTCACTTGCCTATGTGCTAGACCGAGGTAGAGCAGCTGCTGAAGAAAAACTAGTCAGCCTAGTAAACCAGTTCTCAAGAGAAAACAAACTGTTCGAACAAAAGCTCTGGGTGGCCCAACATGTCTGGTACACACTGCTGCACGGCACCGTGCAATCTGCCTTAACGGCAGCTTCAATCAGAGCTGGCAGCAAGGACAAGCTAAGTAAGGCTGAGCAAGAGGGAATCCTGAAAGATCTAAACCGGGCCATTACAGCGCTTAAGAACCCCTCGCTGGCTGAGGTTAACTTCGAGAAGAGCTTGAAAGATATTGAACAAACTTGGACTGGAATCTGCACTATCAAAACTGAGGTTGACTCAGAAATCTGGGAAAGGCTTAGTAGCCAGCCAGAAGCAAGGCTGGTTACCAATGAAGTGCTCAAGGAAGCGGTTAGTAACGCGGTGAAACACGCTCAGGCAACTGAAGTTCAAATCAGTCTTAGCCTCACTGCCGATAAAGATATCGCCTTAGCGGTAACCAACAACGGTAGTGCTCCGAAGACCAGAAACACTTCCGGTATTGGTTCGAAAATTTTTGATTCGGTTTGCTTGGATCATTCGTTGAGCCGCGACGAATCGGCAAAGCAAACCTTATTCCGAGCGACTATTCCCCTGGCTTAAAGCATTCGGCCCATCCCGAAGGATGGGCCGAACACTTGCTTCAGGAACTAGTTGGTTACAACTAGAGTTCCGGAGGATATTACTGTTCCACCAGGTGTTGTCACCGTGATCTTTCCAGTTACTGCACTGGAAGGAACGATGAACTTGAACGAGGTGGAGTTAGCGCCTGCAGCTAGTGTTACCTGAACTGAACCAAGGGTGACTGTTGCACCGGTTAGGTTAGTTCCGCGCACTGTTACAAGGGATACACCCTTCTTAGCAGTGGTTGGGGTAAACGAGCTAACGGTAGGTGCTGGTGGGGTCACTGTGAAGGACACAGTGGTGAACACTGAACCTGCACCAGTGGTGACCTTGATGGCACCTGATAGCGCTCCGGTAGGAACAGTAACAGTTAGGGAAGTTGCGCTACTTGAGACAATCTTTCCTGTCTTGTTACCACCGAAGACAACGCTGGTTGCCTTCAGGTTCTTACCGGTGAAGGTTACGTTCTGGCCAACTCTAGCGGCCTTGGTGAAGTCACTTACTACTGCAGCCTGGTAAACAAACTTGCTTGTAGTAGTGGTACCACCGAGGTTAGTCGCGCTAATGGTTGAACCTGATACGACGTTCTCTGGAACTGTCACAACCACGCTGTTTGCGGTCAAGATAGTAAATGGTGCACTAACTCCTCCGATAGCGATGGTTGAGGAAGCCAAGTTGGTTCCGTTCAGAGTGAAAGTCGAACCAACTTCCTTGACCAGCGAGCTGGTTAGGGTGATGGTCGGCTTTGCAGTCGTAGTGGTGCTAGCAGTAAATGCAGTGTTGCCTGTTGCAGTTCCGCCGCTGTTTGTAACTCTGAAGTAACCCTTCTGCGCAATTGCAGGAGAAGATACTGTCAAGCGAGTTCCATCAGCGTTCACTGATAGGACAGTTACCGAAGTTGTAACAGCTGGCTTACCGCTTGCTGCTGCAGTGAATAGGGACACTGTGGTGCCCAGCGCGTCACCCAAGTTGGTTCCGACAATGTCAATTGCCTGACCCTTCTTACCTGAGGTGGCGGAGATGCTGGAGATCACTGGAGCCGATTCAAGTGGCTTGGTAGCAATGATGTTTACCCAGTCCTGCTGT
>Ga0214917_10000095_pt1 | contig 97677 bp, 81 predicted proteins | sample LL_1208_BB_MetaG_FD_177983 | JGI IMG/M metagenome (GOLD analysis project Ga0214917, IMG submission 177983) | Freshwater microbial communities from Lake Lanier, Atlanta, Georgia, United States - LL_1208_BB | ecosystem: Environmental > Aquatic > Freshwater > Lake | place: USA: Georgia | collected... | reverse complement strand
AATCCATATCAGAAATGATAATATTTTCATTACTACGGAAGAGACATGGATATAGTATTCGAATACATTGGGCTTGAAAACTGGTATGAATATCATCTACCGGTTTAAATAATATAATTTCATCGCGAAATTCGTTCATTTTATAAGGAATTTCATCAGCAATCAAAATTAAAATGGTATCGATTCCGACAACATTTTTCCAATATTTACGAACGAGAGGATAAAAATCTAAATAAACATCATTTAAATCACATGCTACCAAACATTTTGTTATTTTCATTTATTTGATTAAAATTTTCTTTTAAAATTGATTTTTGATTTTAAGACATTATATAAATTATATAAAATATGGGTCAATACTTTCGCTTTGTCTGTTTATTAAATGAAACATTCATTCAGTTTATTTATATATTTTGTCATGAAGGTGGTTCTAAATTTTTAGAAATGGCATATAAAAATAATTATTTTATGTTAAGAATGGAAAAACTATTATCTCCTGGTAATTTATGGTATAAACAACGTGTTGTTTTGGCTGGTGATAATGCTGAAAATGAAAAAAATCACCAAGTTAATTTATTTGTATTAACTATTCCTGAATCTGAATCTGATTATAAAAGTGATGTAACTGCTCAAGATATTAATCCAAATACGACACGTGATAATTGTATTAAAGAATATTGCGCGAAAGAAAATGAGTTTCGATATATCATAAATTATGATACTTTTCAATATGTAGATAAAGAAAAAAGCACTACAAAAATACATCCATTAGCAATCCTTCTTGAAGAAGGCTATATTAATTCTATCGGACTTTGGTCTCGTCAAAGAATAAGTGTTCAAAAGAATATTCCTGAAAATTTTACAGAATATATAATTGATGAAAGTGAATTTGAATATCTTTCTAAAAATTAAAAATTAAAAATTAAAAATTAAAAATTAAAAATTAAAAAATAAATAAAAAATATAAATATTATATAATAAAATGTTTAATAAATTAAGAAAAAGAACAAAATCTAGAAGAAATAATAAAAGTAAGTCCAAAACAAGACGTATTTTAAAAAGATCTAAGAGAAGTGTTAAAATAAGAGACGGAGGATTTGAAGAAGAAAAGTTGAAATTATTAGCTAATAATATTCGAGATTATTATCCTGATACAAATTTAAATGAGTTAACTGATGAAGAGGTTATCGCAGCTTTTAAATCAGGAAAAATTAATTACAAAAAAAATTATAATTATACTCCTATAACGCATAAATATTATGATGGTATAGAAGTATATGGAATACCACGTAATTCATCTGCATTGTATATATTTGTTCCTGAAAAAATTAGTTTAATAAATGAAGATAAATTTTTATATGATAATGAGATGCAAAAATTTATTTCTATACCTCCTATTTTACAACGATTACAAACATCTAATACATTTAAAAATGGAAAATATTACGGGTATGTTTTTGAATCATTAAAACTGACATTAGATGATATGGTAAAAGAAATGAACGAAATTTATGAAAAATTCTTTAATTATCTCCCTAAAGATATAAAACTAAAAATAAAACTTGAAAAACTTGAAAAACTTAAAAAAAATAAAAAAGATATAGATGATTTAAAATATAAAGATTCAATAGATAAATTGGAATTAAAATACATAACAACAGAGATTGAAGGAGTAGAAAAAGAAATAGAAGAAATAAAAAAATTAAAAGAATAGAAATAGAAAAATTATGACTTAATTTGGTGTAAAATTTACGTCATTTTTTTCTTAACCTTTATGGTTAAGAAAAAAATCATAGACAATACTTCTTGTAGTGTCTACAAAAATAATACAAGAAATTAAGTTAATTTTAGTTGAAATTGATCAAGAATTTCATTCACTTGACTTGGTGTAAGATTCTCATTTAATTTATATATTTTAGTTGGTTCAACAGTTTCTGGAATTATAATAATTTTAGGAATAGTAGGATCCTCATCAGGATCAGTAGGTGTAGGAGTTGGCGTAGGAGTTGGTGTAGGTGTTGGAGTAGGCGTGGGAGTAGGTGTTGGCTTTAACAAATCGCTTTTATTAATTTTCAAACCTTTTACAACATTAGTAACAGTACAATTTTTACCATTGTTTGTCACCGGAGTTTTTACATTATCAAAAGAAACATTATTCACTTTGACATTTTCAGCAACTACATAACTGGAACCTTTTTTATTATCAAGAGAAATGTTGGCCTCATTAACTAATTGAATATTATCGATTTTATGGTCAGTTCCATAGACACGCATACCAGAACCAGAGAAATAACAATTATTTACATTAATATTATGAGCATGTCTCAAAACTAATTTAGAAGAATCATTATTTTCAAAAATACAGTTTTTGATAGTATTTGCAGAACATTTAACTGAAACTACTTCAGGGTCGCCAAGGCATTTATTAAAATAGCACTGGTCGATAACACAATTCGCTTCATTTTTCTCATATTGACTTGTAGCCAAACGAATCATTTCTCCACCATTTGGAGTACTCAATTTACTGAAATTTTGGAATGCGCAACATTTTACATAACAATTTAGAGGGAAATCAAAACGGAGGAAAACACCGTTATTAAATTTACCGTTTAATGCTGAATTAAAAAGTTGGAAATTTTTGGCGCTTGTCTTGACACAAATATAATCCGTATCTGGAGAATTAACTCTAACGTTAATCATACTGAAATTTATAAGCTTCAAATTTTCTGCAGAAATTTCAACAAAGAAATTAGAATTCTTAAAATTCTTATCACCATCAGTAAAATGAATATTTGATAAAGAAAAATTCTTACCGCTAACTTTTAATGTAGAAGAACCTTTCAATTCTACATTAAGAACTAAAACAACTTCAATTTTTGAATCAAAAGAAAAATTAATTTGTAAATTTTTATCATTAACAACATTTTTATCTTTATTCAAAAGAATACAACTTGAGTTTACGGATTTTGCTTTATTTAGCACATCTTCGTAATTTGTACACATCACAATAGGTAGATTGTTGAATTTATAATTTGCATAAAATTCACTTACGGGATTGAATAATTGTTCCATTTTATTATAAGTAAATATTTGTTTAAATCATTATAATTTTAAATATTTGTTATATTAGCCAGTTCATTTTTGAAAACTGAATTATTATATTTGATATTATTAATTTCATTTGTTTGTTGTAATATCGAATGAAGTTTATCATTATCTATTGTATTGTCGTCATTAGTCCAGTATTGTTGTGATATATTTACTGTTTTATTAATCAATCCATTTTCAATTATTTTATTTGTTAATTTTTGAGCATTAACATCTATTTCAATTTCTCCTAAACTATTTTTATATTTGAATACTTTACGACTTCTATCAGTACATATATAGTTTGAATCACCATTTTCATCAGTTAATATATATTTTTTAGCAAATTTTGCTATTCCTTTTTGTCCTTCTGTTATAACATCAATATTATAATTGTTTTCAATTAGATTTCTAATATTATCATCATTTAAATTTATTACTGATACATTTACGAATTTATTTGTTGTGTTATTAATTGTTGTATTATTAGTTGTTGTAGATTTTGATATTAATTGGTCTTGTAAATGTTTAATTTGTTCTTTCAATTCTTTTTTATCTTTTTCGATATCAATAATTTTTTGTTTAAGATTTTCATTTTCGCTTTGGTAATATATAATATCGCGATTTTCTTCTTCAAGTTCTTTAATTTTTAAAACGAAAGAACAATCATTTTTATGTTTTGAAAAATCTTTATAAATATGAAATATTTTATTACAACTATCACATTTGAATTCTTTATTTTGTATTTTTAAACAATATTTAGATTTACGCTGATGGCTTTTCAATGAATTCAAATTTATAAATTCATTATTACAATGCTCGCATATTTGTTTGTTAGACATTTATTATTATTAAAACAACATTTTTTAAATCTCTTTTGATTTAAATCGATTTAAATCAACTTAAATCGACATAAATCGATCATTTTTTGGGTGTTTTTTCACCATTTTAAACTGAAATCCAGTATAAAATGAATTTTCAAACAGAAATCACTGGTTCGACACCCTTTTTAAACTGGTTTCAGTTTAAAAAATCGCTCGTTTACCCCTGACACACACATTTTTCCATGTGTGTGTCGACGATTTTACATCCAAATCCAATGTTTTTTGATTTCCGGAAAAAGTTTTTCCGGAAAAGTTTTTGGCGGAAAAGTTTTTGATGAAAAATTAAAAATTTTGAAATAAAAAAAATTTATTTTTGAAAAACTTTTATTTTTGGATTTTCATTTTCTAAAAAAACAATGAAAAAAGTTTTTATAAAAAATCTCCTGAACGATTTATTGTTCTTATTGATTTGATTTAAATCGATATTTTTTTGGTATTTTTAGTCATTTTAAACTGAAAATATGTTTAAGATGATATTTTAAACGTGTTTCATTGCTTCAATTACATTTTAAACTAATTTCAGTCTAAAAATCGCATGTTTACCCCTAACACACATATTTTTTCATATGTGTCGACGATTTAAATCGATATTTTTTTGGCATTTTTAAGGTTTTTTTAGTCATTTTAGACTGAAAATCTGTTTAAAATGATATTTTATACTGGAATTACCGGTTCGATACTATTTTTAAACTGAAATCAGTCTAAAAATCGCATGTTTACCCCTAACACACACATTTTTGACGATTTAAATCGATATTTTTTTGGTATTTTTAAGGTTTTTTTAGTCATTTTAGACTGAATTTCTGTTTAAAATGATAATTTATACTGGAATTATCGGTTCGATACTATTTTTAAACTGATTTCAGTCTAAAAATCGCATGTTTACCCCTAACACACACATTTTTTTATATGTGTGTCGACGATTTTACATCCAAAATCGATGTTTTTTGATTTTCAAAAAACAAAATTTCCTAATTGAATCTCAAATTTTTAGACTGAATATTTATCATTAAATGTTATGTTATTATGAAACTCTAAATTCAGTTTATATAATATATGTTTAAAATCATATATTTGAACATTTGTTTATCGTCTTAACTCGTTTTTTTAATATTTTAAACTGAATTACTGTTTAAAACATTCATAAATTTATTTGTTATTTCGATTTAAATCGATTTAAATCGACTTAAATCGACATAAATCGATCATTTTTTGGGTGTTTTTTCACCATTTTAAACTGAAACCCAGTATAAAATGAATTTTTAAACAGAAATCACTGGGTCAAAGTTAAATTTGAACTGGTTTCAGTTTAAAAAGTCGCTCGTAAATCGTCGACACACACATTTTTCCATGTGTGTGTCGACGATTTTACATCCAAATCCGATGTTTTTTGATTTCCGCCAAAAACTTTTTCCGGAAAAACTTTTGGCGGAAAAGTTTTTTCCAGAAAAGTAAAAATTTTGAAATAAAAAAAATTATTTTTGAAAAACTTTTATTTTTGAATTTTTATTTTCTAAAAAAACAATGAAAAAAGTTTTTAAAAAAAATCTCCTGATCGATTTTTCCAGAATCTCAAATTTTTTTGTTTCTATATAATAAATGAAATTCAGTCTAACAAAAAATTGCAAAGAAATTATGGAATCGATAAAAATCAATAAGTGCAAAATAGATGAAGATAAAGAAACAAATAAAACAAAACAAATATTCAAAGAATTTTATAATCATTTTGTTGATGCTGAGAATTTTCTCAAAACCATTGATATAAGTCCAGAAATAGAAAAAATAAAAAACAATAATTATAATAAATCTAATGATCACGGGTATATTATTAAACCAATTAGAGATTATATAGATAAATTTGTTGAATATGATATTACGTATTCGTTAAAATTATACGATAAAATTGTAAATATATTTTTTATTACTGGTGAAAATTTTAAAATAGAAGAAATAAAACGTAAAATATATAGAATTATTTTATGGTTGCACGTTGTTATAAAATATGCAAAAAACACATTTTGTTCTAAAGAATTAAATATTTATGTTTTTCTTACAGATTTGAAAAAGCAACTACCTAAACATAAACATGAAGAGATTGGAAAAATAAATGTTAATACGGGATTTACAATGACGTGTAAAGAAAAATCTAATATTGTAATTTACAGAAAAGAAGAATGGTATAAAGTTTTTGTTCACGAAACAATGCATAATCTCGAACTTGATTTTTCTGGAATGGATAATGATAATACTCGAAAATTTATTTTAAAAATATTCCCTGTAAAATCGGATGTTAAACTTTTTGAAGCCTATACAGATGCGTGGGCTAAAATATTAAATGTTTTGATTACAAGTTATCTGGTTTCAGATAGAACATATAAACAATATCAAAATTTTACACAAAAATATATAAATTTAGAAAGAACTCATTGTTTTTTTCAATGTATAAAAATATTACATCATATGGGATTAACTTATAGAGATTTATATTCTGACAATGAATATAGTTCAAATTTAAGGAAGTTATATAAAGAACAAACGAGTATTTTATCGTATTATATATTAAACGCAGTTATATTAAACATATATCAGGATTTTTTGATATGGTGTCAAGAAAATAATACAAGTGATTCAATATTACAATTCGTAAAAAATCCAAAAAAACAAGACGAGTTTTGTAAATTTATTGAAAAAAATTACAAAACGAAAAATATGTTGGATAGTATAGATTGTATTTCTAAAATGTTTGAAAAAGAAAATTCAAAATCATACAAAAATAATAATTTATTAAAAAATATGAGAAAATCATTGATGGAAATTGAATAGTTCTATTGTTTGAATATTTTTACAATTATTTTTAATATCTTCGATTTTATTTGATAAACAACCTTTATATATGAAAGTCTTTAAATATGGAAATTTTGCAAAATTAATCATAATAGAACATTTAGAAAAATTTAGAATATATAAATGTTCTGTATAAACTGTTTCATATGGGTCTATATCTTTATGAATAGAACAATTTAATAATATTTTATTAGGAAAATAAGGTATCCATATTTGCGGATTTACAAAATTATCAATTTGTATAGAATTTATTGTTTTTGAATATTTACACATCTTATCTATAAAACTAAATATATCATCATTGTTTTTATATTTTAATGTTTTAGCAAATCTATTGTTAAATAATTTATATACATCTGAACAAGATAAAGCGATATATAAAGATTCTTTATCAGAACAAAAATCGCTAATATTTATTAATAAATCGAAAGGTAAATCAATCATTTTGAATTTTAAATTAATAATAATTTAAATTTCATTTTTTTTTTGTTTTAAAAATTATTAATTATTATAAATAAAATGGCTACATTATTATCAAAAATTAAGAGAAAGAAAACTATTAAAGTTTTAGAAAGCGGAGGAGAACAAATTCAAAATTTAATAGATTTTCTTAAAAACTTGAAGAAAACTGATGATATAAGAAATATTTTAATAAATTATCGTAAATCGATAGAACCGTTAAGTTTAACAGTAATTAAGTTTATGTTATCTCAAGATAAAAGTATTAGTAATATGAATCTTATTTTACAAGCAAAAGAATTTGCTAAAAATAATGAAATTAAGGCAAACGATTTATTTGATTTTCTTAAAAACTTGAAGAAAACTGATGATATAAGAAATCGTTTGATAAATTTTCGTGATTCAATAGAACCGTTAAGTTTAACAGTAATTAATTTTATGTTATCTCAAGATACAAGTAATACGATTCTTATTTTGCAAGCAAAAGAATTTGCTTCTCGATTAGAAAAAAATAATAAAATTAAGACAAAAGAATTATTTGATAATATTCCAATTTGCGATAACAATACAATTTTAGATTTTTTCAATAAAGTTGTCAAAATAGATATTAAAAATATCAGAGATGAAATGGATAAATTTTTGTTTTCTTCTGATTGTAAATTCGATGATGATATAATAAATATATTTAATTATATGGCTGACCAAAGTGATGAAGATTTAAATGTTATTATTCATTCTTTTATCAAACGAAATAAAGGCGTAATAAGAAATCGCATATCGTTAAAAGAACATTTTAATACTTACGTGATGAATCTTGATAATTTTTATAAAGAAAAAATAACAACACAAATACATTTGACGACTGATAAGAAAGAAAAAGAACGTTTACAAAAAGAATTGAAAGAAATTATTTCAAACAAGAAAAAAAGTCCAGAAAATTATAATAAATATTACAAAAAAATTATAATTTCTAAAATGTCTAAAACCGATTTAGATGTCGTCAAAAATGATAATTATTATGTTCAGAATTTGAATTCTATTGAAGAAGAATATAAAAATGCTATTAAAAGTCTTAAAAATAATAAGGATTATATTGAAAATACAACACATAGAATTGCAACATTAAATGAAAATATAAAAGGTAATAAAGATGTTGCAAACGACATAAAACAAAAAATAAAAAGAATCGAACAAGGTGAAAAAATAGAAGTTTATCAACCAAATTCTGATAATCCTGTATATGCAACTGTTTCAGATGAAAAAGAACAATTAAAATATTTTATATCTGAAGTAGAAAAATATGAAAATGAATTACAAATTTTGAATAAAGAATTAACAATTACTCAAAATGCACAGAATAATTTGAAAAAAAATATGGTATATCTTAAAAATGATTATCAAAAAGTTATTCAAATAAAAAGAAAAGCTGAAAGTATATTAAAAAAACTTAATGATTTTATTATTGACCATAACCGTTTAATTGAAATATTTAAAAAAGAACCGAAAAAATCTGGTTCTGAATCAAAAAATAAAATTAATAGTTTAGAAGAAGAAAATATTATTTATAATAATGATGTAGAAATTATTACAAAGGTATTATATCGAAAACCGACAAGAAATGTAATTAATTATGATACGGAAATTGATGATAGAGAAATCCAAGATGAAATATTTAAATTATATAATAAAAAAGTATCAATCGATTTAATAAATCAATTGTATAATGAAATTCAAGATTTACGTGCAATAAATGAAGATGATAATAATAGATTTTTGGAGATTCTTGATAAAATGGGAGATGACGAATTTGATGAAAATGCAAGTGATTATAAAATAGATTCAGAAGAATATAAAATTTCAGGATATATAGATTCAGAAAAATCACAAGATATAATTGGTTCTTCTCAAGATTATTATGAAAAATCTCCAGAAAAGAAAAAGAAAATATATAATGTAAACGATCCAAAATTGGTTGAATTTACAGATGAAGAAAGAGAAAAATATGAAGAAATGGCACAAAAACGCGAAGAAAATGAAGCGATTATTAAAGAACTTGTAAATAAATCGGATGTGGAATTGAAAGAAATGATTACAGAGTATAATATAAATTTACCTGTTTATTTAAGAGATATTGTAAACACAACTAAATCATATTTTGGCGAAAAATATCGAAATATTATTATAGAAATAATTATAAAACATTTGAGAGGAATTACAGAAAAAAGTAATAAATTAGCTGGTTTATATACAGAAGAAGATAAAGAACGTATATTATATAAAAAAGAACAACCAAAATTGTATGATGTAGATGATGAAAAATTTATAGAATTTTTGAAGAAAATAAAAGATATTGATAATGATATTGAATTACAAAATGAAGTTGTTATGTTTTTTGAAAATATCGATGATAAAAAGATTCAAACTATATTATCTCTAATGATAACTAATTACGATGTAAAAACATTTTCGGAATTTCTTCGATGGTTTTTTGAACAAAGAAATGATAAAGATTCTTATAATTTTATTGGGTATTACAATAAATTTGCTTACATTATAAATGAAGAAAAAAATAAACCTGAAGATGATGACGAAGAAGAAATCGAAGAAGATATTATAGAAAATTTAGAAGGTAAAGAATTATCTGAATTAAGAGGTATATACGAAAATAAGAAAAATATCGCTAAAAAAATAAATGTCATTTTCAATCCGAAAATGCAAAATATGACTGATAAAAAAATGATTAAATTAATTGATACATTAAATCAACTCATATATGAGAAGAAAGAAGCAATAAAATTGGAAGAAACAAATTATATGGCATTTAATGATCATTTAAAACTTCGAAATTTTTTATTGGATTTAAATTTAAATGATGAAAATGATGTTTCTAAAAAAATAAATGAAATTATGAAAAGTAAGTTTACTGCTGTTGTTAAAAATGAAAAAATTTATAAAACTTCTGAATATTTTAATATGTTTAATCAAATTTTAGAAAATATGAGTATTTCGTTGTTGATTGAAATGATACGAGGATATTTGAATCAATATAAATTATCGTTTATGGAATATTACAGTTTATTTTCTAAAGATTTAGAATTAAAAGAAAAACCGCAGATAGTAAATGAAATACGACCATATAGTTTAATATGTGATTATATGTTAAGTGATAATAAAATTTGCGAAGAAGAATTTGAAACATATGAAAAATTAGAAAAACATATAAAAGAGGTACATTTGAAAAATAAAATAGATAAAGAAATTGATGAGTATAAAAAAATGATATATAGCGGTAAGTTGTTCAATTTCATAAATAGACCATGGATAAAACATATTATAAAGAAAACATTTATTTGCGAAGTACCAGATGAAACGTGTGTTTTAAATTTCAATATGTATGTTAAAAATATCCAAACTAATTCTTTAATAAAATTCACAGATTTGGATGGTAATGAATGGCATCAAATCAATAAACATTTTTTTGATATTGAAACAAATGATAATATTTCAAAAAAACAGGAAGGAGATGTTTTAACATTTTATGGTAATAAAGGAATATATAAAGATAAATGTTTGTTAAGAATAAAATTAGGATTTAAAATTATTGCAAAAGAAGAAGACGATTTTATAATTCAAGATGAAAATATATTTAGAAATGAACAAGATTACTTTGAAAATATTAATACAAAATTAAATGAAACATCAGTAAATAAAATATTAGATGAACCGTTAAAACCTGATTCATATGCTACAAAACTTGGTAAATCATATATTTCTAAAGTTTTTGATATTATCGGAACTGATTATACATATGAAGATATTTTTGAAAATATTAATTTTGAAAATATGACGATTCGAAAATATGCTACATATATTTTCTCGATATGTTCTTATTTAGATTCTGAATTATTTGATAATATATTTAGAAAAAGATTAGTGAAAAAATATTATAATCCAGACCAAATATTAAATTTAAATATGAATGATAAAATTCCTGAATTATTATGTAATGATAGTAATTTCAATAATCGTGTAATAGTACATATGACATATAAAATGGATAAGGATATTTATCAATTTGGAGAGAATTTGATTATATATTCATACTACACAAAAGTAGAATATGAAAGAATGGATTTTTCAGATGAATATATTTATGCGATACCAGATAAATATAATTCTCTGAAAAATATATGTAAAGAATTTAGTAGTGAAATAGAAGATATCGAAATATATAAAGAAGATGATAATGAATATTGTTTAAATATAAAAGATTTGTTAAAACATATATACAATAAAGAAAATTTTGACTATTTTCCGGAAATTTCGAATGAATTTTATGATAGAATTAAAACATTATATAGAAAAGAAATTATAGATGAGAAAAAAGATGAAAAAGAAAAAAGAGAATATCGGTTAGTATATATGATAATAACAGATATATTAGACCGTACAAAAGATGAATATACATTTTCTCAATTAAATAAAATGTTTTTATTTGATGTAGAAAAAGAAAAAGATATGAATGCGGAAATTGAAGACATTTTTAAAGAAATTAAAGAACAAGAAGATGAAGAAGATGATGATGAAGATGATGAAGAAGACGAAGAAGAAAATGAAATAGATGGTAAAGAAAGTAAAAAAGAAATAGATGGTAAAGAAAGTGAAAAAGAAGAAGAAAGTGAAAAAGAAATAGATGGTAGAGATGAATATTTGGATGTAATAGAAGAAGACGAAGATGAAGAAGATGTAAAAGTAGACGATGAAGAAGATGTAAAAGAAGACGAAGATGAAGATTTTAATGTTATGAAAAAATTTTATTCCATTGAACCAGAATCAACTGGTTCTTATATTTGTGAATATTGCGATAAAATTTGTAAACAAAATGAAAGGGTTAATACAATTCGATTTTTAGATAAAAAATATAAGAAATTTGAAATTATTAAAAATATTTGTATAAAATGTTTAAATGATATGGATTTTTGAAAACAGTTTAAAGTATAAATCGTAAATAATATGAGTGCTATTTTTATACCTATAGAATTATATAATAAAATTATGACATATAATATTCATCCAGTAGCAGAACTGATAAGAAAAATTAATCATCCAATTATGCGAATTATAAAACCAATGATAAAAAAACATAAAATTATAAATGAACATTTTGCAAATGAATTTCCGGAAGATGAACAAGAATTCTGTAGTTTTAGTGCTTATTATATGTATTTTACAAATGAAAATCCATTTTCATTACGTAATAATGAAAGTGAAAGAATTTTTGAATTAGGATTTACATATTAAAATTATAGTTTTTTTAATTTTGAACAAAAAAATTAAAAAAAAAATTAATAATAAAAAATTTTATAATTAAAAGAATGAGAAATAATAAATTTTGGTTTGAAAATATGAATTGTTTGTTTTATGAACATCATTTTATTCCTAATGAAGAAATGACGCTTGAATCAAAAATGAATTCTATTACTCGTTTTGTAATTTTTGTTTTTATTGTATTAGTATTTTTAGAATTATTTAATATGAAAAATAATATATTATTTCTTGTATTAAGTTTATTTATAATAATTATTCTTTACTATAAACAAAAGAAACAAATGATTGAAAATTATGAAAATTTCAACATAGGTGGAGCAAATAAAAATACTTTTGTACAACCGGTTTATGATAATAGTTATAATATAATGAAAGATGAACCGACAAGAAATTGTAATACAAGTACAAGTAGAATAAATTATAAATGCGCAAGACCTGATGACCAAAATGTAGCAAAAATTACATATAATCAAAATAAATTAAGTAGTACGAATAATTTTAATTCTAAAGATTATAATCCAAATTTTATCCGTCCTACTGACAATCAACTTTTAGTAGGTCGACCAAATCCAAAAACATTGGTCCCACCAGTAATTCCTGTGCCAGCGATGGATATTGATTATTGGAGAAAGAATAATAGTCATACAATTTCTACAATTAATGCAAAAAAGAATAGATATGATAATGATTCAGGATATAAAATAACTGCTGATATACCGATGAATTATTCATATCCACAAAATTTTGATTGTAAATCAAAACAAAAGAAAAGTAAATCAAAATATGGAAATGTCGGAGCAATGGAAGCAAAGTTGGAACAAAATAAAATGAAATCAACACAAGAAAATAAAGAAAGTGTTAAAGAAAGTGTTAAAGAAAAAGAAAGTGTTAAAGAAAACTTTGAATTTCCATACGAAATTAATTCAAAAAATAATCATATTAATACTGAAGACAGTTTATATTATAAAGATTTTAAAACTAATTCATATTTTAAAGATAAATATAAAGAAAATATATTTAAACAAATTATAACACCTGGGAATTATCAAATTAATGAAAGAAATGAGCCTATTAATTCAAATATTGGAATAAGTACACAGCAAACTTTTCCGGAAGATGAATATGAAGTGATAGAACCATATGAGAATGTAAATATGTCAAATGTATATGATCCACGATTTCATGGTTATGGAACATCATACCGAGGGTATTTTGATAAAAATGTTGGACAACCACGATTTTATTATGATGATATTAATGCTGTAAAAATGCCAAATTATATTACGCGTAATCATATAGATACAACACCATTTGGGGATTCATATGGAGCGATAGAAAATGAAGGAAATAAATATAGTTCGAATATTCATGCTCTTGCGGATAAACATTACACCGATAGTATGATGCAATTCAGAGATGAAATGCAATCCAGATTAATGAGAAAAGTCAATGCAGAACATTGGCAACAAAAGATGTATCCAATACATAAACATTCTCAACGAGGTTAAAATTAGATTATATTTTGTTTTTCTTAACCAGTTATTTGGTTAAGAAAAAATAAAAAAAGTATTATAAATTCCATTTTGGTTCATATCGAGTTCTATTGTCTTTTGCCATTTGTCTTGCTAATATATCTTCTCTCATTTCACAAGTATCTCTAATCGTTCTCAATTGGTCAATCTCAACATTATTTTTAGTTTTTATACGAGTATATTCCGGTTTTATTGAACCCATAGGGTCTATGTAGATTTTAGATTGAATAAAAGAATTATTTACGAAAACAGGTTCCCTGAAATTATCAATAACGGTTCTTCTATTTGGGAAATAATCGATTTGACCACCTTTGATTTCTCTAAAATTTGTGTATTGTTTAGGTTTAAATTTTTCAGCATCAGGATAAATGTAAACATTTTCAAGACGAGGAATAGGGTCGGGTTTATAATTACAAGCATAATTCATTTGATTATCGGTGCTTATAGGATTAAACATATGAAGTCTACCGCCACTTGAAAATCGACTTTTTTTAGAAGATAAAAATTCATTCATATTTTTTTCTGATTCTTCAAGTGCTTTATTTTTTTCATCGGAAGATGTTGCATATTTTGCAACTAAATTAATAAAAGTATCGATATCAATACCTTTTTTTTCTTTATTCAAATTTTCATTAAAAATTGATTTTGCATCAAAATCAGATATTGATAGATTAAGACTTTTGATAGCGCGTTTAAATTCATCGAAATCTATAACTTTATCAATGACTTTGTTAGAATAACGTTTGTCATCTGTATCATCAATATGATAAAAAACTTTTTTAATATTTATAATTTCTTCAGGTGAAAGATTTTCTGCCATTTTATTTATAAAGAAAACTTTATAAATTTTTTTTAATTTATTTGATTTTTATTAATTTGTGAGATTAGAAATAACGATAAAACAGAACCTAAACTAAAACCAATTCCAATACCGACACCGATACCTAAATTAACAGATTTATTAGAATAAATTTCAATAATTTTATGTGAAAATAAAGAAACTGAAAATGTTGTATTATATTTTCTAATGGGTTTTCTGACGCGAATAGGAATAGGCGGTAATTTAGAAAAATCAAATTTTTCGACCTCCTTTACAATTTTCTCTTCTTCGACTTCCTCTTCTCCGACTTCCTCTTCTCCGACTTCCTCTTCTCCGACTTCCTCTTCGACTTTCTCTTCTCCGACTTCCTCTTCTCCGACTTCCTCTTCTCCGACTTTTTCTTCGACTTTCTCTTCTTCGACTTTCTCTTCGACTTTATCTTCTTCGACTTTCTCTTCGACTTTATCTTCTTCGACTTCCTCTTTTACTCCTTTTACGACTTTATCTTCGAATTTATCGATAATAACAATATCATCTGATTCAAAATTAGTTTTATAAAATAAATAATTCATATCTTTATTTTATATATCTAAATTTTATAAATAATTTTATAAAATTTCAAATTCGTAATTTTTTAATTAACTTGGTAATTTATACGTTAATAATATTTTTGCTACTAATGTTTCTTCTTCTGGTAAATTATTTGTAGCAGGGCAACCTAAATTAGTTGGTGTAGCGTTAATAAATGTTAAAATTCTTGCATCATCATCATAATCAAGTCTGCAAGATGTCTGATTAAATAACCCAACATATCTATATTTAGTAGGATTTGAGGTATACAAGAAATTTTTACCCCAAGATGCTACAGATATTGGGAATGTGAATATAGGATTAAGATCTGTTATTGTAATAGTTGTATTTGTTGGACCAGAAAATAAATATTCAGGCGTTGTAGAAATATAACTATTTACAACAACTTTACTCAAATATGATACTCCACTAAAATAAACATCAATTTCACCAACTGTTCCTAACGGTCCGGTAGGACCAGTATATCCTGTAAAACCTGTATATCCTGTAAAACCCGTATACCCTGTAAAACCCGTATACCCTGTAAATCCGGTATATCCTGTAAAACCTGTATACCCTGTAAATCCGGTATACCCTGTAAAACCCGTATACCCTGTAAATCCGGTATATCCTGTAGGACCAGTAGCACCATCTAAACCTATATATCCTGCAGGACCTGTAGGACCAGTAGCACCTGTGTTAGTTGAAAATCCGGGGGCACCTGTGTACCCAGTAAAACCCGTATACCCAGTAAAACCCGTATACCCTGTAAAACCCGTATATCCTGTGTATCCTGTATATCCTGTGTACCCAGTAAAACCGGTATATCCGGTAAATCCTGTTACACCAGTATACCCTGTCCATCCAGTCCATCCAGTAAAACCGGTATATCCGGTAAATCCTGTTACACCAGTATACCCTGTCCATCCAGTCCATCCAGTATATCCTGTTGTTCCTGTTGCAGGTGCATTAGGATTATATGTTAATTCTTTTGTATCTAAATCCCATCCAATGTAATTATATGCCCCTGTATTCAGACGAATTGGATTTATATATAAACCTTGATTAAGAACTGATGGTCCTGTTGCAGATGCATTAATTACTACTGAATACGGTGATTGATTCACAGAACCTGCAACATTTCCAATACTAACAGAGTATTCTCCCTGTCCTGTTTGACCTGCTTGAAATCCAATAGCAACGCTATATTGTCCTTGATTTGTCTGACCAGATTTATAACCAATTGATACAGAACCAGTACTTTGGTTATATTGTCCAGCATTATATCCTACTGACAAAGCACTCTCTCCTTGATTTTGATATCCGCTTTGATATCCTATACTAACGGCATTATTTCCTTGTGAATATCTTGCTGACTGTCTACCGATACTTACTGATGAATTTCCTTGGTTATTTTCACCTGCTTGATATCCTATAGAAATTGCTTGAGAACCTTGATTTGTATATCCACTTACTTGACCGATAGCAACGGCATAACTTCCTTGATTATAATATCCGGCTTGATATCCAACAGCCGTTGCGAAACTACCTTGGCTTAAATATCCAGCCTCTGAACCAACTGCTACGGTATTTAAAAATTGACTTGAATAACCTGCTCTATAACCAATTGAGACACTTCTTGAAGCTTGTGAATTGGCTCCTGCTTCATTTCCTATAGAAACAGATTGGCTTGATTGATTTGTAAAACCTGCACCTAAACCGATAGAAACCGCTGTTGTTCCCTGACTATATCTACCTGCCTGATAACCAATACTTACTGCTCCAAAACCCATTGTTTGCTGACCTGCTTGGTACCCAATTGCTACTGCATATTGTGATTGATTTGTATATCCTGCCTCTGCTCCTATAGCTACTGACTGTTGTGATTGGGATGCATAACCACTATAATATCCGATAGCAACAGAAAAAGTTCCTTGATTTACATATCCAGAATTAAAACCAACAGCTACGGTGTCTGAACTTTGATTTGTGTAACCGGCAAAAGAACCAATTGCCAAAGATCTATCACTTTGTTTAACTCCTGATAAATATCCAATAGCAACAGAATAAATTCCTTGAGTTGTTCCGGCTTGGAATCCTATAGCAATTGATGATTCTCCTTGTTTATATCCTGCTTGATATCCAAGGGCAACGGCAAAAGTTCCTTGTGCTGAATATCCTGCTTGATATCCAATGGCTAAAGCATTAGTTCCTTGTGCTGAATATCCAGCTTGATATCCAATAGCAATAGCATTAGTTCTTTGTGCTGAATATCCTGATTGGTAACCAATTGCTAAAGCATTAGAACCTTGACTAGAATAACCTGCACTATTTCCAATAGCAATAGCATTTGTTCCTTGATTGTCATATCCAGCCATATATCCAAGAGCCATAGCACCACTCGCTTGTAAATTATAACCTGCAGAGAAACCCATAGCATAAGCATTTTGTCCTTGATTATTAAATCCAGCACTTAATCCTATTGCTACACCACCTACTTGTTGTGTTAATTTACCAGCATTTGTACCTATAGCAATTGTAGCATATTGTTGCCCAGTGAAACCAGCATTAGAACCAATAGCAATGGCTCTTGCATAATTTACAGATAATCTATTTTGAACATTTTCAATTACAATAGATTGAGAAGGACCAGCGAAATAAGGATTATTGGGTACCAAATAATATTCTCTTCCTGTTTTATAATATAATTCAGACTCAACTTTTTGTCTTTGGTCGTTGGTGAGAATGCGATTGAAAACTAAAACTTGCGCGACGTATGGTTTTGTGCGAATCATTTGATAATCAGTGTTGTATGCTATTGCTGTTGCATTTTCAGTTAAATTCTCGTAAGTAGGACTGAGTGTCCAAGTCGTTCCGTTTGTTGATGTAGCCCAATTAAACCCACCATTATCGGCAGCGACTGCTATCCATAAACCATCACCATATATTACACTATTTCCACCGTTACTGCTGAATAGATTGCTTCGTGCTGTCCACGTTGATGCATCAGTAGATGTGATTATACTTGAACCACCGCCTGATGCTGATCCTACTACAACCCATAAACCATTAGCATATGCTACGCCACGACCGTATCCAATTAAATTGGTTTTACCACCCGCTGCTGTCCAAGTTATTCCATCATTAGATGTTGCCACAGAATCTGATGTTCCTGAACCAACCGCTACCCACATGTTGTTAGCATATGCCAATCCAACACCTTCACCTGTTAATATAGTTTTTCCACGACCCACCCACGTCGTTCCATCGACAGACGATGCGAATGTATTGACGGAACCGTTACCAACTGCAACCCATATACCATTACCGTATCTTAATTTATTAGGGAATAGACTGAATATATCTGGATAACCACCTCTTGGTGTCCATGTAATACCATCAGTAGAAGAGGCAAAATTGTTATTTCCCTGACCACCCATGACCCATAAACCATTACCATATGCAACTGTTATACCTCCAGAGAAAGCATTTTGACCATTAATATTTTTTCCACCGCGACCAGTCCATGTTTTTCCGTCTGTAGATGTCATTATGATATTATTACTTGCAAAAGCTACAAAAATAGCGGTTGCTACCCATAAACCGTTATAATATGCTATATCAGTTATATACGTATCTCTTTCATTACCCATCACAGTTCTGGCTTCTCTACTAGTCCAAGTAGTTCCATCGTCTGATGAATAAATTAATGGATAACTACCAGCCTTAGCTTTAACACCCATTACGAATTTTACTGGAAAACTGTCACCAACTGTTGAAGTATTCATATTTACATTATTAGAAATTGTAACACCTTTTACCATACGATTTGAATAGGATTGTATTAATCTTGGTGTTGCCGATGATAATAAATCAGAAGCGGATGTATGACTATACCATGTAATACCATCAGATGAATAAACAGCCTTTGATGTTCCGCCAGTTCCCAATGCAATGAAATGGTCATTATACCAATTAACTGAAACACCTGTCGTAAAATGAGTATTTGAAGCACCAGTCCAATTAATTCCATCGTTAGAATAAATAATACTATTATTAGTAGAATTATCAACCCCAACAGCAACCCATCTTCTTAAAATCACACTTCGACTTGCTACAATACTATTTACAGTACTCATTAAAGCAAAAGCACTTGTAGCATTGGTAAAATTACCGTTAAAATTATTATATAAAGTGCGGTAAATAATTGAAGCACTACCTCCATTACCACCAACAATAAACTTATCTTCATTATAATAGAAGCAATTTTTTGTAGTTAAAAAGGTATTGGCAGAAGTGTTTTCAGTATCTCCATAAAATAATTTATTAGTACTGTAAGTCAAAAAGTAATTTGCACTACTAAAGTAAGGGTCTACTAACATGCTTTTAAAATACATGTTGGATAAACCAAACACTTGAGATTGATTCCAACCATACGAAGACGCGCCACCATCTATTCTAACAACAATATAATTACTGAATGGTGTCAAATTATACAGATAAACTCCATCATTTGTGGAAATATATAAAGTTGTAGAAGTTTTCAATGCAGCAGAATAAATACTTGTGATTGCCCTATATGGATTTCTTGAATTATTACCTTCACCACTATATTGTAGTCTTGGGTAGTCGTATGTCCAATATCCATCTTTGTATCTAATTACAGACGGATTAGGAACAATATCATTTGACATTCCAACAGCATACCAAACCCCTGTGTAATAATTTAGGAAAATATTTGAAATTGAACTTAAAAGTTGTTTCGGAGAAATGGCTGACGGTAAAGACAAATTAGGAACCAATATTTCACTTTTATCTCCAACATTAAGCCAATAATCTAAATTCGAAGATGAAAGTATTCTTGTAGGTCTCGTGGAGTAATTTGAAGCAAGAGCGCTGTAAGTTTCATTAGATACGATGTAAAATTTTGAGTTAAAGTACTCTAAAGCGTTTACTGAACTTGCTATTCCTGTATTTAACATAGATGACCATGACGTTCCATCTGTAGATTTGAATAAAGGAGATGTATTCAATAGGATTTTATAATTGTTAGTATAAGTGTTAGTATCAGACTCATTGCTATAATAATAGTTTTCATTAATCATATCTCTACCAGAAATTAAATATTTATTATTACCATAAGTAATCTTTGATAAAACGATTGCTTGTTTTTTCCAGTTTGTGGAGAAAGCTTTTAGACTAAATATACTATCCCTATTATAATTATGTAAATGCTCCATATAATTTTCATATATAAATATTCTATTGACATACATAGTATCCATCCCTGAACCTCCAAATGTTACACTCGAGAACGAAGCATTAGGGACTTCTAAAATATGTACGTATTTAGACTTACTGTATCTGGCGTTAATCGTTATCATAAAATGATGGTTCAAATGATTATAAGAAATTACCGCATCATGCCATTCGCTGCTCATAAATCCTCTATTCTCATTTGTTGAGAAATCCATAGTCGTTGCTACACCAGATATTGTGGAAACAATTCTAAATCCGTAACTCTGACTATACGAAATAACTATAGTTACAGTAGCAGAAGTAAATGTAAATAAGGTTGCTGAAGCAATATTGATACTTTGGAAGTTAATTGTCCACCCATTTGTTGCGGAATTGAATGTAGTACCACCTGTATATCTTAATTGTTGATTTTGGTTAGTAAATAATACAAACTTACCTCCGTTATAGGTGCTATAAGTTGGCGGTGAACCTGCGTTCACTGGTGTCCAACCATTCCAATTTGTAACGGCTTGACCGTTTGTAAATCCTGTGAAATCAGTTTCAGCATCAAGAGTAATAATTCTTGAATTAGTAGGGCTATAACTCAGTAAAGTATTGGTAATAGCCGTCCAAATGGTTCCATCTGAAGAAGTTAAGATATTATTGAGGGAATTTGTAAGCGCTTCTCCGACGCAAACAAACTTGTCAGTATAAATAATATCATAACCATGTTTCAAAAGTGTGGTAGCAACTCCAGTCCATGTTGTTAAATCAGAAGAATAGGCGATTGGAGCGTACACAGTATTATTTGCAATACCAGCATTATTACTGGCTATAGCACGACCATATGTTGAAAATAATGTTGAATCTATAACACCTACCCAAGTAATTCCATCATCAGAATATGCTCCCATAATACGTAATCCTCCTCCATCCACACGTCCCATCGCGATAAATCTACCGCCATCATAACCAATATTATCAGCAACAGAAGGGAATATTGTTGTACCTAACCCTGTCCATTGAGAACCGTTAGAACTGTAGGCAATTGAGTTTCCTGCTCCTCCACCAACAGCAACAAATTTATCTGTTCCATAAGCAATATTACCTATAGCGGCATCATTTGATATACCAAAAATAGTGAGTCCTAAACCAGTCCATTGAGTTCCATTGTCTGAATAGGCTATAGTATTAGACCCACCTGCACCCAGTGCTACCCATCTTCCTCCTCCATAAGCAATACCGTAACCAGGACCAGCACCAAATACAGTTGTTCCTAATCCTGTCCAACTAATACCGTCATTTGACCAAGCGATGTTATTTGGTCCATTTCCCACAGCAATAAATAAAGAGTTGCCAAATGCTACTTTACGACCATTAGAAAATATCGTTGAACCAGTTGTCGTAGTCCATTGCGTTCCGTTAGATGAATAGGCTATTCTATCATTATTAAAACCAACAGCAACCCATTTATCAGTACCATTATAAACTATACCGTTTGTAATTCTCAAAACGGTAGTTCCTAAACCTGTCCAGTTTATTCCATTGTATGAATAGGCGAGTCCATGAGGTGAGCCCGTAGCAACATCTCCACCTGCAACCCAAAGATTATTACCAAACGCTAAAGCAATACATCCAGGAATACCTACAAACACTGTTTCCCCCAATCCTGTCCAAGTTAGACCTCTGTCATAAGAGACTGCTAAACTATTGATTCCTGAGCCACCGGCTACATGCGTAACTTTTCTATCTCCGACGGCAACATATGTACTATTACCATAAGCAATACTTCTTCCTTCAGCAAAATATGTAGCACCTCTACCAGTCCAAACAGTTCCATCAACACTTGAAGCGATAGTATTACTACTACCGCTACCAACGGCTAGGTAGTAATTATTAGCATATATAACTTTATTAACTGTTGTGCTAAAAATAGAACTACCAGATCCTGTCCAAGTGATAGCATCTGTACTATAACCTAAAGTATTTGTTGATGCAGGTGTACCACCAATAACCCATTTCCCAACAGAAGAACTATATACGGCTGTTTTTGCAGTCAATGAAGGATTCAAATTACTGGAAGCCCATGAATTACCATTATCGCTTGAGTAAGAACAGAAATTTGCGATATAATTATTATATGACCCAAGAACAAGTAATTTTGAATCACCATAGGCTAATCCATTACAATAATATGGTATTTCCGTTGATGTTGAAGGTAATTCATATTTAGGTCCTTGTCCTGTCAAATTATACCTCGACCTCAACATTTTGTAAATGTTTGTTCTTTCATAAGGAGTCAATCTTTTATCAATTAAAATAATATCTGCTATTTCACCACTTGAATTAATGTTATTGATATATAATTTTCCTGTGAAAGAGGAAGGATAATTAGGTGTGATAGGTTTACCAGGAAATCCATTCACATAGAGAGAATCACCAGAAGCAATTTCAATTAATTGCCATTGATTTTTAAACCCATATTTATCAAAACCCTCACTTCTAATTCCACCACCATTCGTAGCGTCAGTACCGACTCTTAATCCAGAAAATGTATAACTTCCACCTTGAGAATATCCATAGACTCTATTGTCTGCAAGATTACCTGGAGTTATCTGGAAACCAAAACCTGACGCAAATGAATTTGGAGATGATATACTTGCGCTATCAGGATTAAAGTTCTTTTTAAAAGATGTGCTCATGTGAATTGTTGGACCAAAATTATTGATTACAGGATAATCACCCGGATTATATAAATAAAACAAATGGAACTCGTTCATATTTGTAATTGTAATCGGGTCAACTACCATAACTGAATTAGTATCAAAGCGAGCAGTTTTATAACCGTTTAGTGATATATGGGTATAAACTTGAGAATATCCACTTAATACCGTAGCATAAGAACTTCCAATATAACTATTCCATTGAGAAAATCCTTCTCCGTCATTTAAGGTCAAATTTCTCGTACTTAACCATAATTTACATACACTACTCAAATTATCTTGGATATATGTATCAACGTTTGGATAAGAACTTTGATCATATTTTGTATAAGTCATCGCATCTAAATCTGTAGATTGATAAATACTACCAGCGGTATCTAAAATAAAAGTATCCTCTGTTGGCTTATACAAATTATTGATTCTATTATCAGCCGTTGAATATGATTTAGTTGTTCCTGCGAAAGACGTGGTAATAATTTGCTGGTCTTTGTAAATAGTTCCATAATTAGAATTATCAGATGTATAATAACTTTCTAATAATGTCAAATCTGTGGAAGTATTAGAAACTTCTGGTATAAATCTTGCAGGTTGTATATTTCCGCTATCAACATTATGACTTTTTGATGCAAGGAAACTGTTAGAAAAAGATGAGTATGGAGCTGTGCCAGTATTTTGAAATCCTAAAACAATCTGTGGTGGAGAATTAGTATTCGTAGGGTTAGCATACATCGAGAAAATTGAAGATTTTGCGATATCTAATGTTATATCAGGGAAATAAATTGATCCTGTTGAAGAAATAGCATTAAAAGAAATCATACCATTATTAACTTGAGTAGATGCGGTAACATATCCGGTTGCTGTTGTTTTTACGAACTTTATTGCGTTGGAAACATATCCTGTTGGACCAACTCTAGGAAGGAAATTTGTAAGCGTATCACCATCAATGAATCCTGTCATTGATGATGTATCAACCCATAAAGCCAAATCTGGGATATTAGAAATGTAATTAACACTTCCTGTATTATTACTAACTTTATAGTCACCTAAATAAATAGTACCAGTATTATCATAAGCCGGTCCTGTTGCACCGGTATTTGTCGCAGACCCTGGGAGTCCTGTGGGACCTGTGTATCCTGTAAAGCCCGTATATCCTGTTGCTCCTGTATTAGTTGCAGTCCCAGGTGGTCCAGTTGGTCCTGTGTATCCTGTGTACCCCGTATATCCACTATAACCTGTATATCCACTATAACCTGTATACCCACTATAACCCGTATATCCACTATAACCTGTGTAGCCCGTGAATCCTGTCACCCCCGTATATCCAGTCCATCCCGTATACCCCGTATACCCACTATAACCCGTAAATCCTGTCACCCCCGTATATCCAGTCCATCCAGTATACCCTGTATAGCCACTATAACCTGTGTACCCACTATAACCCGTATATCCAGTCCATCCTGTATACCCCGTATACCCACTATAACCTGTGTACCCACTATAACCCGTATATCCACTATATCCGGTATACCCACTATAACCCGTATACCCACTATAACCTGTGTACCCACTATACCCCGTATACCCACTATACCCCGTATATCCACTATAGCCTGTCCATCCCGTCCATCCTGTGTACCCTGTAAAACCAGTATAACCACTATAACCTGTAAATCCAGTATAACCACTATATCCTGTAAATCCTGTATACCCACTATAACCCGTATATCCACTATAGCCTGTGAATCCAGTCCATCCCGTATATCCCGTATACCCACTATATCCTGTAAAGCCTGTGTATCCTGTAAAACCCGTATAACCACTATACCCTGTGAATCCAGTCCATCCCGTATATCCCGTATACCCACTATATCCTGTAAATCCTGTTACCCCCGTATATCCAGTCCATCCCGTATACCCACTATATCCTGTAAATCCCGTATACCCACTATATCCTGTAAATCCCGTATACCCACTATATCCTGTAAATCCCGTATAACCACTATATCCTGTAAATCCCGTATAACCACTATATCCTGTAAATCCTGTATACCCACTATACCCCGTATACCCTGTAAATCCCGTATACCCACTATAACCCGTATACCCACTATAACCCGTAAATCCTGTTACCCCCGTATATCCAGTCCATCCTGTATACCCCGTATACCCACTATAACCTGTGTACCCACTATACCCCGTATACCCACTATATCCCGTATACCCACTATATCCCGTATACCCACTATACCCACTATAACCTGTATACCCACTATAACCCGTATATCCACTATAGCCTGTGAATCCCGTCCATCCCGTATATCCCGTATACCCACTATATCCTGTGAACCCTGTGTACCCACTGTAGCCTGTGAATCCAGTCCATCCTGTATATCCCGTATACCCACTATAACCCGTATACCCACTATACCCCGTATACCCCGTATATCCACTATAACCTGTGAATCCAGTCCATCCCGTATACCCTGTGTACCCACTATAACCTGTGTACCCACTATACCCCGTATACCCACTATACCCCGTATACCCACTATACCCCGTATACCCTGTAAATCCCGTATACCCACTATAACCCGTATACCCACTATACCCCGTAAATCCTGTCACCCCCGTATATCCAGTCCATCCCGTATACCCCGTATACCCACTATAACCTGTGTACCCACTATACCCTGTGTACCCACTATACCCAGTATACCCACTATAACCCGTATATCCACTATATCCTGTGTACCCACTATAACCCGTATACCCACTATAACCTGTCCATCCAGTCCATCCCGTATACCCCGTATACCCTGTAAATCCAGTCCATCCTGTATACCCCGTATATCCACTATAACCTGTGTACCCACTATACCCCGTATACCCACTATACCCCGTATATCCACTATACCCCGTATACCCACTATAACCCGTATATCCACTATAACCTGTGTACCCACTATACCCTGTGTACCCACTATACCCCGTATACCCACTATACCCCGTATACCCACTATAACCTGTACTACCAACTATTTTACCTACATCTTTAAAAACACCATTTCCAACAGAAAAAGGATTTGATGAAGAAAATACCGGAGTATCTATCGGGGTTATAGTTTGTAATCCTGAAGTATCACTAATATAAGTTCCTGAAGAATAAACATTTAATAATAATTCGGTATCAGGAGAAAAAGAATAAGGTTGTGTAGGTAAAGGTATCGTAGATGCAGAATATGAGTATAAAGCACTTTTTGTTATTTTTACATTTGTAACTTTTCCTTTTAATCTATTAAAACCTGCTAAATAACCTATAGAATTAACATTTTCGTTAAATGTATAAGCAGGACCTATAAAATCATTAGCAAATACAGATAATTTAGTACCATTTAACCAACAAGCAAAATTTGTTCCATTTCTAACGATAACTAAATTATACCAAGTACTATTAGAAATTGAAATATTCCATATTACTGATGGACCTCCAGCAGATTGTAATTGTAGCAAAGAATTATTAATTAAATATAACGTAAATTGATTATTTACAGATGCATATGTCGTTCCAATTATCGATAATGGATAAGAAGCAGATGATAAATTCATCCATAATTCAACAGTAAAATTACTGTTAGATAATGCTACACCAGGGCTAAATGATAAACTTGCATTTGTGTTTACAAATGATATACTTCCACCTGCCGCACTATAAAAAACTTGCAGACGTCCTGTGTCTTGTTGAATTATTCCATCTCCTAAAGTTAGTCCGGAAACATCATAATTATTTAATTCTGTAGAATCTTGGACGCTTCCTACTATTATAGTTCCTTGACGTCCGGTAGGTCCTGTTGGTCCAGTCCATCCTGTATACCCCGTATACCCACTATAACCCGTAAACCCACTATATCCTGTATACCCTGTATACCCACTATACCCCGTATACCCTGTATACCCACTATACCCTGTGTACCCACTATAACCCGTATACCCACTATACCCCGTATACCCACTATACCCCGTATACCCACTATACCCCGTATACCCACTATACCCCGTATACCCACTATACCCCGTATACCCACTATAACCTGTCCATCCTGTCCATCCTGTGTACCCTGTGTACCCACTATAACCCGTATACCCACTATAACCCGTATACCCACTATAACCCGTATACCCACTATAACCTGTGTACCCACTATAACCTGTGTACCCACTATACCCCGTATACCCACTATACCCCGTATACCCACTATAACCCGTATACCCACTATAACCTGTCCATCCCGTCCATCCTGTGTACCCTGTGTACCCACTATAACCCGTATATCCACTATAACCCGTATACCCACTATAACCCGTATACCCACTATAACCCGTATACCCACTATAACCCGTATACCCACTATAACCCGTATACCCCGTATACCCACTATAACCCGTATACCCACTATAACCGGTAGCAGGTGCATAAGGATTATATGTTAATTCTTTTGTGTTAGTATTATATCCAATATAATTTATAGTTGTTGTATCTAAACGAATAGGATTTATATATAATCCAGAATTAGTAACGGTTGGTGCAGTTACATCTGCGTTAATTATAATAGATTTTTCGACTTGATTAGTTTGACCAGCATTATATCCAAGAGCAATAGAATAGCTTCCTTGTTGATATTGCCCTGATGACGTACCAATAGAAATAGAATTTATTCCTTGATTTACAATACCAGCTTGGTATCCAATAGCAATAGATTTTGAACCTTGTTGTGTTTGACCTGCTTGATAACCTAAAGATATTGATGAATCTTGTTGAGAATCAAAACCAGCTTGATAACCAATTGCTATTTTATATGGCGCAGTTGAAATATTTGAATTAAATTGTAAAATTTCAGAATTTGATAATTCTCTTTCATAAACAAAAACACCTGAAGTATCTCCATTTAAATTAGGATCACCGAATAATTCCCAACCTCCTATTTTTCCAGTATTATATGTAGTGTTTGATATTGTTGTTGCGAATGTAGTTGAATTTATAGACACACCATCTTTAAACATTTCAACTAATCTCGTAGAATTATTATATCTGATGGCAAATACTGAAAATGTATTTTGAGAAATAGCACCAGATAAACTATAGAGAGACATTTCACCACCACCATTATTTTTAGCTACAAATCTTAAAATAGAACCAGAATCACGAGCAAGATAAATAAAATGATTTGTGCTATTATAAAATGTTAAAAATTTTTCAAAATTTGAAACCGAACCTGTGCATCTTACTGACATAACTATAGTAAAACCATTAGAAAAATTAATCGTAGCATTACTTATTGATAATTCTTGAACGTTGCTTCTACTAAAACTTACATAAGGTTTGTTATTAAATCCACCAGATGTATAATAAGTTGGTTTTTTAGATGTTGTGCTTTGTGAAAATGAACCCCAAGTTGTAACAGCTGAAGCATTTGTTGTACCATTTAATAATTCTATATTATTATTATATAATAAATTTCCAGTTGGATATGAACCACTTGTTTGATATCCTGATTGATAACCAATAGCTATAGAATTATTACTCATGTTTGAAAATCCTGCTTGGTATCCAATTGCAATAGAACCAGAACCTTGTACATTTGACCCAGCAGATGATCCAATAGCAATAGATTGCGTTCCTTGAGATGTTTGACCCGCATTTACACCTAAAGCAATAGATTGATATTGTTGAGTATATTGACCAGCTTGGTATCCAATAGCAACAGTTCCAGAACTTTGGACATTTGAACCAGCAGAATAACCAATAGCAATTGCTAAGTTACTTTGTGATTGATAGGCTGATTGATATCCAATAGCAATAGATTTATCTGACTGTTGAGTCATACCAGCTTGATAACCTATAGAAATACTATTAGTTCCTTGATTTTGATACCCAGATTGATAACCTATTGAAACGGCATTTTGATTTTGAGTATTTTGAGCAGCAAAAGCACCAATTGCTACTGCTGAATTTCCCTGACTAAAATACCCAGCGTTTTGACCAATCGCAACAGCACTAGAACCTTGCGTTGAATTACCTGCTGCATTACCAATAGCAACTGAATTATTTCCCTGACTATATGTACCAGCATTAGCACCTACAGCAACAGCATAACTACCTTGTCTAACAAATCCAGCATATTGACCAACAGCAACTGCTGAAACTCCTTGTGTTTGAGTACCCGCATATTGACCAAGAGCAACTGCATTAGTTGATTGATTGCTAGAACCTGCTAGAAAACCAATAGCAACAGAATTAGAACCTTGTAAATTTTGCCCAGCTTGATAACCAATTGCAATAGAATATGTACTTTGTTGTGTTTGTCCTGCTTGATAACCAATTGCAATAGAACCAGAATTTTGTATATTTTGCCCAGATTGGTAACCAATTGCAATAGATTGTGCTCCTTGAGTACTTTGTCCAGCTTGAAATCCGATAGCAATAGATGAGTCTTTTTGACCAGTAGCACCAGCGTAAGAACCAACCGCGATAGAATTTACTCCCTGACTTAAAACACCAGATTTATAACCAATTGCAATAGATTGATTTGACTGTTGAGTCATACCAGCTTCGTATCCAATAGCAACAGAATAAGATCCTTGATTTTGTGTTCCTGCTTCCCATCCAATAGCAACCGCACCTGTTTGTTGTCCAGTTGAACCGGCCATACTTCCTAAGAAAACTTGCGAACCACGATTAACTTCATATTTTTTTGATGTTGGGTTCCAATAGTAATAATTGGCATAATAATCACCAGGTTCATCTGTTGTAGCGAATGTTAAAGATTTATGTCCATGACTATCAACGCTTGATTCTATTTTTATTCCTGTTCCAGAAAATAAATTTAATGTATCTAATGCTTCTGCTTGAAAACAGGGCGTTTCATTAATTTCCCAATATTTAAAAGTACTATTCATAGAAACTACCGCTGTACCAGTAGGACCTTCTGTGACTGTAAATCCTGCTTCAGTATCAAATAAAAGTCTATCAATATTTCCATAACCGGTTTGTCCAAGAGAACCAGTGGCTCCTACGATTAAAGCATATGAAGGGAAAACTGTATATGTTAATTCACCTGTATCTGTATCATAAACAACTGGTTTAAATTCATCTTTATTAGATTGTTTAAAATTATGAACATAAAATGAATCTACCAAATTAATGTTAAGACTTTCTTGGACATTAGAAATAACAATAGGAATAGAACCATTATAAAATGGATGGTTAGGTTGTAATAAATTTTGTAAATTCCATTTCCATAAAATATCTGCTTCAATACCTTGACGTTCAATTGCCTCTAAATTTCTGTTAACAATAACTAATTCAGCGATTTGTGCATTAACTCCTGCTAAATTACTTCCATTAAGAGAATTTATAAATAAATCTGAAACATAAAATTCAGAAAAATCGGATGGTGCACCTAAAATATCTTCAGAAAAAATAAGTTGACCATTTATATATATAGATATTAAATTGAAATTGTTGATATCAATAGAAACAAATTCTAATAATTGCCAAGTATTTGAATCAGTACTTTGAAATCCATTTGCCGATTGAGAAATTAAAGAAATATTTTTATTTAGTTGATTTATGACATAATTACTATAAACAGAATGAAAACTTGATAAGAAATAAAAACTTTCAGCCGTTAACAAACTTTGGGCTTGTATCATAGGACTTGACGTGAATTGATTTACAGGTTTATATAACAAAAATACAGAAAATCCTGACCTATTAATAGGAATATTAGATACCATACTTTGTTGAACATTAGTGAAATTTACGACCCCTTTACCATTCAATTGATTTGTTAAATAGGTAGGAATGGTTCCGGGGATTGGTGACATTGCACTATAACCATTTACTTTACTGTTCCATGAAACTACATTATCGCCATTATTATATGGTAAATCCGCAGAGCTTAACCATAATATTACATCTGACGTTTCTGCTACAAAATTGAATGGTCCAGTTCCTGAAAAATCACCAATTACAATAGTTCCGGTATTTTGGTATGATGCACCAGTCGGACCATATGGACCAGTAGCACCAGTATTAGTAGAAAACCCAGCAATACCTCTTGGTCCTGTGTATCCTGTAAAACCGGTATACCCTGTATAACCTGTAGCCGTACCACGTGGTCCAGTTGGTCCTGTAACTGATCTTCCGGTTGGTCCTGTATTTCCCGTATACCCTGTAAAACCAGTGCTTCCAGTAGGTCCCGTAACACCCGTATCTCCTTTAATACCTTGCTCTCCTTGCATACCAGTAGGACCTGTAAAACCTGTTGGTCCAGTTGGTCCAGTTCTACCAGTGTACCCTGTATAACCAGTGCCACCTGACGGTCCTGTAGGACCTGTTCTACCTGTGGCACCTAAACCTGTTGGTCCCGTAAAACCAGTAGCACCTGAAGGCCCCGTGTGACCAGATTCTCCTTTTGCACCTGTAGAACCAGTAGGTCCTGATTTTCCCGTAGGACCAGTAGAACCATCACCACCACCGCCTCCACCTCCACTTCCATCTGCACCGGTATACCCTGTCGGACCTGTAGCACCTAACCCTAATACTAAATAATCGTTAAGGTCATAAAAAACATTATTATATATCAAACTTCCTTCTGCATTTGATAATTTAAAAGTAGTTGTATTTTTAATTTTGTCCGTCATTTTTCTTTATTAAAATATTTATAATAAAAAATTTTTATAACAACTTATAAATTTATTTTGATAAAAAATATATTTATTTTTTATAAAATGAATGAAGAAATTGAAAATGATATGGATATTCAATTTCAAAAATGTGTAAGAACAGTTAATAATTTAAAAATACGAAAACTTGTGAATTATGATGATTTTATCGTAATTTATGGTTTTTACAAACAAGCGCTATTCGGTGATAATAAATCTGTTAAACCATATTGGTTCTATTTTCATAATATGAATAAATGGAATTCTTGGAAAAAAAATTTAGGAAAAACAAAAATTGATGCTAAAAAAAATTATATTGAATTAGTTAATTTGCTTTTTTAAATTATTTTTTATAAAGTTTTTTATAAAAAATTTAAATTTATTTATATTCATGAATTACATTTTCAATTTTGAAATCTTCTTGTCCAGATAAGAAATTTATAGTATTTTTAACACTATTTATGTTTGCATCTACATATTTACTATTATTATTAAGTAAAAATCGCATAATAAATGGTTGTAGTGATTGAACTTTGGCATAATTTATCGTGATTGAATTTTTATTTTCATCTAAATTAACTTTTATTCTATAATATCCGTTTATTATATTTTCAGAACAACTTGTCATACACATAATAAAAGAATTATCTGTTTCTTCTAAAACAGCAACTTTTTCATATGATGTTGTAAATAATTTATCATTCATAAATCGCGTAGTTACAGAAACAACATCATCAATATTTACTGGTTTATCACTATTTTTTCTATGAATAACAGTTTTCAAATCTTTATTGTCGCGTTGATAAGAAAAAATATCAATAAATTTAAGTTTCTTTATAATTTCATTAAATTTATTTCTATCTCCCGTAAATATATGATTTCCTAAAAAATGATGTTTATTAATTTCTAAATTAAAATCCGAATCTTTTACATCATGCATATTATTACTACTGAAAAAACTCCCATTACTTGATAAAAATATAAAATTTAAAATCGTAAAACGTAATATATATATCAAAAATACAACGATTACAATAATAATAATTTTATTCATTTTTATTGTAGAAAATATTTTTATTCTAAATTTTTTTTATACTTGTAATATTTTCTCAATTGTTGTTCAAAATATTTATTTGGTTGAATGATATTTCTTTTTTTTTTCAATAAAGATAATACTTCATCGACATTCATTGCAAAAGTATTTATCAAATAAGCTCCTACGATTGTAGCACTTCTTGACTTTCCCATCATACAATGAACAAGAATATTCCCAATATTTTCAACTGCATCATCTATAAACTTATTTGAATCTTCAAAAACCATATCCAAATTTGTATTTTCATCATCCATAGCATTTATAATCATATATTTAAAATCATTAGGATATGGTGGTATGAAACCAGGTAATACAGAAATTATATGTGTAATACCTAACATTTTTAACGTTTTAATATCATATGTTGAATCAATTGAACCAATATATAACCCATTGATAATTTCGGATGCTTCAAACTTATTTTCAAAAATGTTTAAATATTTTGAATATGAATATAAACCATTAAATATATAATACGGATAATACGTTAAATTTAAATTATTTGTTTCTACATTTTTATAAATTAAATCGTTATTCATTTTTATTTATGAAATTAATTTTTAAATAAAAATAAAAGATATGGAATATTTTAATGATTTTTACGAATATATTTATGAAAATGTGTACGAAAATATATTAGATAATGTTTACGACTATTTTCAACCAGAAAAACCGGACATATTCACAGATATTAATTTTGATACTATGAATATTTATACTTCAATTAATATTCTCAATGACAGAAAAGAAAATATCGAACGTTATTTTATCCCAAAAGATTTTGATGTTTCAAATAAATTATCTATTCTAAAATATAAATTATCATTTTGTTTGACAACGAAAAAAGATATGAGCGATGATATGATTAAACATATAGAAAATTATAAATATAATAGCGATAAAATTAAAAAAGATATAGAAGTAGAAAAAGTTATAAAAGAAGTTGTTGAAGAAATTAAAAATAATATTGAAATGGTAAATTTAGAAAATAGATATAATAAATTAAAAGATGAAACAGATATAATACTTTTAGAAAATAGATATAATAAATTAAAAGAACTGAATGATGATAATAAAAAAGATAATAATGACGGTGCTACAGGTGTTTTAGTACTTAATTAATAAATTCCATTCCACAATCATAACATTTGCACATATTTTGTGATTTATGTTGTTTTTTACCGTTTACAATAACAGTTTGCTCATAATGATAACAAGAAAAAGAACGCGAATGATTACATCTTTTTCTTATTAATTTCCGACTTTTTCTTTTTACAGAACGTCGTCGACGTAATTTATTAGAAAACGTAAGCATTTTTTTTTATTTTTACGAAATTTTATTTTTTTTTTATATTTTTTTAATAATAAATGAGTAATTATAGAACTAATAGAAATTATACATTAATAGAAGAACTACCTGATTTAGAAGAACTTGAACGAAATCAAACACAACAACAATCTAATGGTTTTAGTATGATACCTCCTGATAATGCTAATCAAATGCAAAAATTCATAAGAAATGGGTATGAACCTCCAATGGAATCGGGAATGATACCACCACAACCACAACAACGACCACAGAGACAACAAAATCAACAAGAACAACAAGTTACAATACAACAATTTATTCCACCTCCTCCACCACCTCAAAATTATATGATTGAAGACCCAAGAATGTTTGAACCACCACCAATGCATGATCATAGACATCATATGATGATGGGTGGAGAATTAAATTGTATTAATGTAGCAGACCATACTACAAACTGTGTTGTTTGTTCTCGATTATATCAAAGTAATAATGCAGGGTATATAGTTGTTATTATTTTACTTGCGATTATTTGTATATTGTTATTAAAACGTGTTTTAAATGTATAATTTTTTTATTTAAAGAATATTTTTAATCATAAAAATGGAAGAAGAAAAAATACATGAAACGGAAGTTTTTTCGTCAGAATATGATACCATTGTTTTAGGAGGTGGTGCTATAAAAGCATTTAATATTTTAGGAGCGATGCAATATGCTTATGATAATTATTTATTAAAAAATATTAAAACATTTATCGGAACTTCAGGAGGTTCAATGATTTCATATCTATTAATTATAGGATATACTCCGGTTGAAATAATTACTTATTTGTGCACAAATCAAATATTTGAAAAGATACAAAATTTTAATATGGTAGCAATGATGAATGGATTAGGTGCTGTGTCATATCTTCATATATATGAAGAAATGGAAAAATTGACTATAGAAAAAATTGGTTATATACCAACTTTAAAAGATATAAAAGAAAAATTTGATAAAGATTTTATCTCTGTTACTTATAATTTCACTGAAAATAAAATAGAATATTTATCTCACGATACACATCCAAATTTACCATGTTTAATTGCGATACGTATGTCATCAAATTTACCTTTAGTATTTGAACATTTTAAATACGGAAATAGTCATTATATTGATGGAGGTTTGGTAAATAATTTTGCTATAGATATAGCACTTGAAAAAGGAAAAAATATATTAGGTGTGTATATTGAAATGTCAAAAAATTATTCACTTTCAAAAAATTCAGAATTTAATGTTTTAGAATATATATTTAAAGTTATTTTTATACCTTTGTCAGAAATACTTAATTTAAAACTTAAATCAATAGATAAGAATAATCGTAAAATTGATATAATAAAAATTACTGACGCGAAAAACACAAATCCATTTAATTTTGGAATTTCCATAAAAAATAGATTGGATTTGTTTTCTAATGGTTATCAAACTACAAAACAATATTATGAAAAAAATACAAATGATGTATTATTAGAAGAATAAAAATAAAAAATGAAATTTTAAATGAACATAATTATTTAAAATTAGAGATGATGAAATTAGCGGATTTGAATAAACATGAACGTGATAAACGGATTAAATTTTTAGATAAAGGTCATAAATATTGGATTGATGACGATGATACCGATTTAATTTCTTGTACAACGTTTATAAAAAAATTTTTGAATGAATTTGATACTGATGCAGTTATTGATAATATAATGAAAAATGAGAAATATAATAATGATCCTGAATATAAATATTATCGTATGAAAGAAGATGATATAAAAAAATTATGGAATGATAATTCTAAAAAAGCAATGAATAACGGAACTAATTTACATTTAGATATTGAGAATTTTTACAATGGTATAGATATTAAAAATGAATCAATAGAATACAAACAATTTTTGAATTTTTATGAAGACCATAAGAAAATGAAAATTTATCGAACTGAATGGTTAATATTTAGTGATATTCTCAAAATTACTGGAGCAATTGATGCTGTATTTATTGATGACAACAAAGAATTAATACTTTGTGATTGGAAGCGTTCAAAAGAAATTAATTATAAAAATTTCAATAATCACAAAGCATTATATCCATTTGACCATTTACAAGATTGTAATTATTCTCAATATTCTTTACAACTTAATTTATATAGAATAATTATTGAAACTTATTATGGATTCAAAGTTAAAGAAATGTTTTTAGTAGTTATGCATCCTAATAATATTTCTGGAAATTATGAGAAAATAATGGTACCAAGAATGCAAAAAGAATCAGAATGGTTATTTGATATTAGATGTAAAGAACTTAATTCTATGGGTTATAATATCAATATAAAATTAGATAATTATCTCGAAAAAGATATAAGTCCTATATTGTCAAAGAAAATAAAAAAAAAAGTTGTTGAAAAATTATCAGAAAAACAACAAATTGCGTTTGATATTGTTTCTCGAGGTGAAAATGTTTTTATTACTTCGGCCGCAGGAGGTGGTAAAAGTTATTTCATAAAAGAGATTTACAAACATTTCAAAGAAACTAAAAATATCGCAATTACATCTACTACTGGTACATCGGCTATATTGATTAACGGTGTTACATTATATTCTTATTTAGGTATAGGTTTAGGTAATTCAGATGTCAGCTCTTTATTTCTAATGATTAAAAAACGTCGAGAGATTTTAAAAAGATGGCGTGATTTAAATATTTTAGTGATTGATGAGATATCGATGTTATCACCAATATTATTCGATAAATTAGAAAATTTAGCGAGAGTCATTAGAAGAAATGAATTACCATTTGGTGGAATACAACTTATTTTATCTGGAGATTTTTTACAATTACCTGTAGTTGGTGAATCAGATTCATTTTGTTTTGAGGCTACATCTTGGAATAATTGTATAAAACATATAATTTATTTTGATGAAAATTTCAGACAAGAAGATTTAGTTTTCAATAAATGTTTGAATGAAATTCGTATGGGTAATATATCGACTGAAACAGCAAAATTACTTCGTTCTCGAGTTAATGCAAAACTTGAGAATGAATATGGTATATTGCCAACAAAAATATATTCTCTTAATCGTGATGTTGATAAAGAAAATGATGAAGAGTTAAATAATTTAGTTCTTAAGAATAATGATTTGGATTTTTATGAATATGATTTAACATATGAAGTTTTAAGTTTTGATGCTAAAAAAGTTGAAGAAACAATAAAAAAATCATGTAATGTTCCTTTTACAATGCAATTATGTGTTGGTGCACAAGTTATGTTATTATATAATATGGATGTTGAAAATAAATTGGTAAATGGGAGTAGAGGTGTTGTAATCGGATTTGAAAATGATTTACCAAAAGTACGATTTATGAATGGAATGATAATAACGATTGAATATAAAATATGGTCTCATGAAGAAAATGGTGAAATTGTATTGCAATGGACGCAAATACCTTTAAAAGTAGCTTTCGCTATAAGTGCGCACAAATCGCAAGGAATAACAATTGAATATGCGGAAGTTGATTTGAATAATATTTTTGAAAATGCGCAAGCTTACGTTGCGTTATCACGAGTAAGAACATTAGAAGGATTATCAATAAAAAATTTTAATAAATTGTGTATTCGCGCACATCCAAAAGCGATAGAATTTTATTCTAAATTGGTTTAAAAATATTTTATAACTTTTTTGTTATAAAAATTTACAAGGATGTTAAAATTGCTAATTTATTTCTAAAAATAGAATTATCCATATTTAATTCCGTTATTTCTAAATGTGATGGTCCATATTGTTCAAATTTATTTGTATCTATACCGCCATCTTCTTTAGTCCATAATGTTTGAGCAACTTCATAAGATTTACTTGATATACCAGCATCGATTAACATATTTGTTAATTTAATTGCTTTAAAATCTTTTTCTATATTTCCTTCGCTATTTTTAAATTTGAAAATTTGTCGACTCGGATCAGAACAAATATAATTTTTATTACCATCTTCATCCTTTAATAATGCATCATAAGCAAACTGTGCTACACCTTTTTGTCCATCACAAACATAATCTTCATTTAATTTTTCATTAATCATTCGTTTTATTCGTTCGGGGTCATCGAAGAAATTATTATTAATTCTGTTATCATTATTAGTAGTAGTTGTATTTGTATTTTTAGGTTGCATAGCCAATTTTTGAACAAGTTCACGGTCTTGTAAATATATTTTATTTTGTGTTTCCAATTCTGCTATACGCAAACGTAAATTATTAATTTCTTCATCTTTTTCATTTCGTAAATTATTAATTTCTTCATCTTTTTCATTTCGTAAATTATTAATTTCTTCATCTTTTTCAATTAATAATTTTTTTAATTTATTAATTTCAAAATCAGATTTTTTCTTACAGTTTTTATGATGAGTATTCAAATTATCATTTCTAAAATTTTTGTTACAAAATTCACAAGATGATAATGTTGTTATGGAGTTAACATTTTTTTCTTGCTGAATTACTTGACATTTTTTATTATTTTTAATATGATAATTAAGATTACTTATACTTATAAATTTACTATCGCAAAATTCACAAGATAATTCCATTTCTTTTACTATTATTTTTTTATTTTTAAATTGTTTTTTAACATTTCATTTTATTTCAATTTTTTTCTGAAATACTCAATTTTTTTCTGAAATACTCAATTTTTTTCTGAAATATTGACATTTCGCAATCTCATTTATGCTCTATATTGTTATTTTTTAAATAAATACAAAATATAGTATGACGTATTTATTTAAAAAAATTGTGTGTGTGTTGACGATTTCCCCCCCCATCCCTATAAAATACAAAAACATTTTTCTGCCAAAAGTTTTTCCGGAAAAGTTTTTACTGGAGATTTTAATTTTAGAATAAAAAATTTTATTTTTGAAATGAATTATTTTTCAGATTTTTCTGAAACATTTATTTAAACATAAATTTTAGTAAATTATATAATGTTATATAATTTCGCAATTTTTTCTATCGGATTGCATATTTTTGGTGCAATGTTCGTTTTATATTCATTAATTTTTAGTTTTGAAAATTGGATAAACTATATGGATTATAGTAGATATTTATTAGGTTTGAATGACCATAAACATAATCCAAACGTGATTTTGAATATTTGGATGATTGCTATTCAAATGCGTTACGTTATTACAGATTCTATAATTTTCTACAATTCTTTAAGAAATCATACTTTATTAGAATATACAATTACTATACATGGAATTGAATCAATGATTTGTGCAATTGCATTTTTATTACATCATAGACAAGATTGTTTTGTTTTTGGTTTAGTGTGTATTGTATGGAGTTTTATGTGGATAATTTCATTTTTGATAATAAAATTAAAAAAAATTAAAAAAGATTAAATCACGCTCGAAATTTTAATTAGAATTTCAAAACGATGCTTCATTTGTTTGACTAATTTCGGGATTTGTGTTTTTTCCGTTTGAATGTCATATGACCTAAATGCATTAAACCATAATTTTTTATGATTTTCAATTTTACTTGTAATAGAATTAATATTTTCTTCTAAAGTAATTAATGTTTGATTTAAATTATCAATACATACTTGCACAGATAAACTATCAGTTTTTAATTTTTTTTCTTCAATAAATGTTTTTATTATACCGATATCTTCTAGAATATCGGTATTTGTCATTAATTCTTTTAATTCATTGTCAGTGTGAGATAACGTCTTTAGATATAATACACTTGATAATAAATTATTAGCGAGAAAATAACCATTTTTTAATATAATTTCAGGATTAATTATATTCGTTGCTACATTTGTTGCTACAATTGAAAGCATATTTTATTATAATAAAAGAAAATACAGATTAATTTTGTTTATTTATAGACTAAATTTTTTTTATAAAAATATTATGCAAGAAAATAATTTAAAACAAATTGAACAACAAATTCGCGATAATTATCATAAAGCATTTTTTGATTTGATTGATGAAACGATTAATTCTTCTAACCCAGATTACGAATGGATTGTTCGATTATATGATGAAATAAAAATACGATTACTCGTATATATTAAAAAAGATTCAAATACTTATGAAAGTATTGAAAGTAGTTTCGATAAAGATTTATTCGAACAAATGATTAAAAATGATGTGTTTGATGCAGTATCAATGATTAAATTAGTTGACAATACTTTTTATTGGATAAAAACACTTCAAGCTCCTATTAGAGATGGTGCAAGTGAAATTGCAAAGAAAAATGTATTATCGGCTGAACCAACAAAAATCGTATCAACATTCTTAAAAGAAATTTATAAATTATTGGATTTTCTTGATGAAGATATGGAAAAATTATTTAAAGAAAAATAAAAAATATTTCTTATATAATAAATGAGTTATATAAGAAATAGAAGAGATGGTACTTGCAGTTCAACCGACAAAGGTGATCACGGTTGTGGTAGTTGCAGAAAAAAATACGATAATGGATGTGGATGTAATTCTACTACTGACGGTAGAAGACGCCGACATCGTTCTTCAAAGCGTAGTAAACGTCGTTCAAAGCGCCGTTCCAGACGTAGTAGAAGAAGACGTAGTTGAACACGATGATGGTTGTGATATTAAACTGTCTTTACAAGTTTTGTTCTTTGCATATTTATCGGATAAATAAACAAAACTATCAATCCATTTCCAGATTACTTGTTTATCTTCTTGGTCGAGACGCGGAGAACGCCATATTTTTTTAACATTTATAGTTTTTGGTTCACCTAAATAATAATCAATTGTAAAACCGTCAATAAAAAAAGAATCATTATTGTCTTTTATATATTCTTTTAATTTCTGTTCATCTTTATTAAGATTATGAGTAAATGTTTCCATTACTTTTTTAATATCAACTTGGTCATTAAAAAAAATTCGCAATGCTATTAAATCTTCTTCAGTTGGAAATTGGTCTATTAATTCATCAATAAATGCTGTTAAATTTTTCTTAAATTCTTTTAATATCAATATTTCTGTCATTTATTATTTATTTAATAAAATCTTTAGATAAGTTCTCCGAAACAATTAAAATTCTTTTTAGAATATTTTATACCTGTAATTTTTATCTTTATCTCATCATTCTCTTTTATTACCGATTTATCCTTACATTTTACAAATGTTTTTGTGGATTGGTCAAATCTATATTCAGAAAGTGAACTAATTGGTATCAATAATTTGATTTTGTTCATAATATTAATAAATAACCCTCCGCTAAATATCATACTTACTTTATCAGTATATATTGCATTGATTTCTGGTTTTAAAATGTCGACATCGATATCAAGTATGAATATAATACTACTATTAACATTAGATATATAATTATCTTTAATTTTAACGATTTTATTAATTTTTAAAATATATCCAGTTTCTTTTGTGCATTCATTTTCATACACTTTTTTAACATTATCTAATAATTTTGCATTCAATCCCGAATACAAAAATTCAGGTTCTATATGTATCTTTCGTTCGATAATAGTCATTCTTATTTTTTTATCATTTCCTTAAAATAAATTTCAATTTTAAAAATAAATTGAAATTATTTTTTACATTTGAAATTAACAATCATATATAAGATGTCAAAGATTATTAAAGATTACCCCATGCTTTACAAGAAAGATAAATCTGATAATGTTCGTATTTGGATGTTAAAAGCAACTATGCATTCAGACAATACTTTCTGGATTGAAACTGAATACGGTCAAAAAGACGGAAAAATTATTCATGGTGAAAAACAAGTTAAAGAAGGCAAAAATATTGGCAAGAAAAATGAAACAACTGTTGAACAACAAACTATTTTAATTTGTGATAAAACTTTCAAAGATAAGAAAGAAAAAGAAGAATATATCGAGTCATTGGATGAAATTGATTCTGTAAAAACTGATATGTCTTTTCCACCGATGCTTGCTGACACTTGGGAACCAACTTCAAAAACTAAAAGAAAAATTGATATCAAATTTCCGTGTTTTGTCCAACCAAAATTAGATGGAATACGTTGTCTCTCATATATTAAAAATAATGAAATTGTGAATCAATCACGACAATTGAAATATTTCAAAAATTTGGTTCATATCAACGATGAACTGAAAGTTATTTTTAGTAGTTTTCCAAATATTGTGTTAGATGGAGAATTATATAATCATGATATTGTATTCAATCAGATTGCGGGTATTGTTAAGAAAGAAAAGCTTAAACCTGAAGATAGAGAAAAGTTGGAACATATACAGTATCATATTTATGATTGTTTTCTACCGACTGAAAATAAAACGGCGACAGAACGTTTTGATATGATTCTAAAAATCAAAAATATCATTAAATTTAAATATATAAAATTTGTTAATACGTATTTTTGCCCATGCAAAGATGATGTAGCTAATAAATTTCATCCATCTTTTATTGAAGAGAAATATGAAGGGCTTATTTTACGAAATAAAGATGCACCGTATGAATTTACGCGAACTAAAAATTTACAAAAATTTAAAACATTTAGTGATGACGAATTTGAGATTATAGGATATAAACAAGGTGAAGGACATGATGATGGAACTGTTATATGGAAATGTAAAGCAAAAAATGGTAAAGAATTTGATGTTCGTCCAGTAGGAACAGTCAAAGAACGTTCCGAATTATATAAGAATGGTGATAAGTATATTGGTAAAATGTTAACGGTTACATATCAAGAATTGAGCGAATTTGGAGTACCAAGATTTCCAGTCGGAAAAACAATCAGAGATTATGAATAACGGATAAATATATTTTTTAACTTTTTAGTTAAAAAATTTTAATAACGTTTACTACGACTTCGTTTGCGTCGACGTTTACTTCGTTTCTTTTTACCGTCAGTCTTTCTTTTTTTTCTTGGAGGTTCAGATTGCGTTGCTTTAATTATTTGTAATTCCATATAAATGTTAGATAAAATTTTTATTTCTTCATCTATTTCTTTTTTTTTAATTTACCATCAAAACAATTATTAAAAATATAATTAATAAAATTTTAATCATATTATTTTTAAACAAATCTTTTATTCTAAATTCGTATTCATCAATTTTTGTTATTTTTTCTTTTTCTGGCTCCTCTTCAATAACTGTATCAAAGAAATCATTAACAGAATTAAAAACACTTAAATCTGTATATGGTTCTGATACTTTTCCAGCAATAAAATCTTTAAAATCTTCAAAATCATTAATATTATATAAATTTCCCATATTAATATCCTTATATGGAATTTTACCTAATGCAATTTGTTCATATGTTGTATTTTTATACCCACTATCGTGTATATTATATAAATATTTAGATGCATAATCTTCCATATCATACAAAATTGGATAATCTATATATAATCTTATTCCGGGGATATTAGGAAATCCAACAAAACAATTTTCTTCTATTTCACAATGATTAACCCCTCTCAATATTTTAAAATATCCTTTATCACCCCAATCAGTTCCCCAACTATTCCGGACAATCCAATATTTCTTTCCTCTTTCTTCACCCCATCCCATAATAACTATAGCATGTCCTCCTACTTCTGGTGATTTCTTGTCATATTCATATATTCCATCTCCTTCCCAATTTATAAAATCTTCATGTACAATCATTCCAGAACTACACGGACCCCATTTATATATTTCTTTTCTTATATTATATTCTGTTCCAGATTTTATCGGATCCTCTGTGTTTTGAACCCCCGGAACATAATAATATCCTCCCGCTCTATGAGAAATCATATATTTGTTTGAAGATGGACATGAATCATAACTTGGTCCTACGAAATCAGCACAAGTATACATAATATCATCTTTCAAAGTTAAATTTAATTTAAGACTTTTCGCTTTTTTTTCATCTCCATACATTAAACAAGAATTTTCAGGTACACCTGTTCTATACAAAAACTGCCACGCATTTATTAACGTTTCTCCTGCACATCCATAACTTTCTGATTCTCCTCCATTAACTTTTTTCTGAAAATAATCATATCGTTTTCCACCTGAAAGCATATCTCTTATCTTTTCTAAATTCGAACCTTCTGTTTCAGGTAATGTAATTCCGCAATAAACCATTTTTGCTGGAGAAAAATCATAATTATATTTTCCTTTTGAATAAATACTCAAACGAGTTCCTAAACAAAATAATGTCGAAAACGCCCAACACGAACCACATAATCCTTGTGAACGTATGGGTTGTAAAAACGATTTCCATATTTCAACTCCATCAAAATTTGTTGGTAAATCATCTTTCTTTTCAGGTTCTTTCATTAATAATTTAGGTTTTTCTCGAATTAACGAATTAAATTTGGCTTTGAATTCGGGTGCTGAAGCAAGAACTGTACCAACACTTCGATATGCTCGTTTCTTTTTTACTTTATCTGTTTTATCGTCTTTTACAACAGCTTCAACTATGTCAGTCTTACGACGTACACGACCTTGCGCTAACACTATTTTCTTTGAATCTTTTTTCTCATCTTGTTGCTGTTGAGACCTATTAGAAGTATCGGCTAATTTCTTTTTACCTACATCAGATTGAACAATTTCGGATGCTACATCTAATATTTTACTTAAAATATTTGCTGTTTGCTGACTTGCTTTACTGGCGGTTGTTTTAGTTTCTCCACTTCCTACACTTGATTGAGCTGCAACATTAATAATTTTATTGACAACATCTGATGTTCCTCCGCCTGTTACTGGATTTGGAAGACCTGGATTATATCTTTTTGGTGGAGGAGCAATTCTCAATATACCAGTAGATAATCCACTATTACTAAAACTTGGATTAGAATTTTGGATATTACAATTAACACATGCACTCGGATTAGATGATGACATATCTTTTATTTAATAATTTTTAAATTTTTTCGAAAAAAAATTGAATTTAAAAATTACGTCTCTAATAAAAAATCACCAATGTCATCTACAAGCGAAATAGAAGAACCAGTCATTTACAACGGCTCAAGAGGCACTGATTTTCAGTATTTGATAAGAAAAATACTGAAAAATGCTAAAATAAAAAATCATTATATTGATATTTTATTAAACGAAGATGGATGGAAGCAATACGACGTAGCATTTACTGCTAAATCAGCAAATGAAACAGATAATTATGAAGTTTATGAACAATTGGGAGATTTATCGGCTAATAAGTTTATTGTTTCTTATATGTATAAGAAATTCCCTAAATTAAAATGTTCAGAATGTGTTAAAATTGTAGCACGTCTGCGTATTCTATACGGTTCAAAACAAACATTCTGCGTTATTGCAGAAAATCTTGGTTTCTGGCCTTTTATTAGTGCAAGTGAAGAACAAAGAAATACAGAAAAGAAAAAATTGTTGGAAGATACGTTTGAGGCTTTTATCGGTATTACCGAATTAATGATTGATGAGAAAATTAGACAAAATGTTGGTTATGCTATTGTATATGAAATTTTACATAGCGTATTTGAAACTGTTAATATTTCTTTAAAATATGAAGATTTATATGATGCAAAAACGCGTTTGAAGGAATTATTTGATTTATATAATAAAGGTGGTGAAACAAGTTTCGGAAAATTAGAATATGAAGAAACTAAAGATCTTGAATCGAGATTAACGACATCTTATGTTTATCAAAGATATTCACCATCATACCGAGTTTTACTTGGACAAGGTGTAGCGTCATTAAAAGCAGATGCTCAACAAAGAGCCGCTTCAGCAGGAATTTATAATTTGAATAATAGAGGTTATGTGAAACAGGTACCTTCAATTTATATTAGTTTGTGTAATGAGTATATGAAATAAATTTATTAAGTCAGTTTTTTATAAATATTTTTATAAAAAATTTTAAGTGTACAATAGTATATCACGTTTATATTGTTTATATTTTTCTTCATCGGTTTGTTCATTTATTTTTAATTTTTTGAAAATTGGAACGATATCTGTGATTTCTTCTTCACGACATCTTTTTTTACAGATTTTTTGTTTTTTAAGAAACTTATCCATTACTGAAACTTCATCATCAACTTTTCTCTTCATCTTTTTATTTTTCTTTATATTTTCTTTATTTTTTTTCAATTTAAAATCTTTTTACAAAAGATATAAATGAATAATTTTGAAGAAAATAATTTTACAACTGTTAAAGTAATCGCGAAGACTTACAAAGGATTTCAATATAAAATAAAAACTGATAAATTTATCAAAATGAATTTTGATGAAATTGTTAATGAAACAAAAACTGTTATGAAATCTTTTTTCAAACAACATAATTTGACTGATTTAGAAAATGGTATCGATGTATTAGAATTTCATTTCCACGATGATATTCCATTCAATCGCCCTATCATATATTTATGCGATAACGACCACGGAAATTAAAAAATTATAATTTCATATCGTATGTTTATTATTGACAACTAATTCATACGTCTCATTTATATATTTATTATTAATTGTCGATAATGATTCTTTTAATATCTGTTTAAAATCATTTGAGCCATTGTTTTTTTCAATACTTTCTTGTATCTTTTCATTTTTCAATTTCACTTCTTTTCTCGTTGGTTTGAAAACAACATTTACTCCGTTACTAATAAGTTGCTTATATTTTTTCGATTTTTTAAATGTTTTAAATTCTTCGTAATCTCCAGAAATCGACATTTTTAATTTATTATTAATATCTTCTTCCGGAATTTCAACATTATCTATTGTCGTATAAATAATTTTCTTTCGCGACATCTTCAACGGAATCTCCTCTATATCATATTCATTTTCATCTGTAAATCTAATAATTGCTACAATATTATCATCTGTTTCTCCATATGCTACTTGCATTGAACTTCCAGGGTAATAAATGTTTTTTTGTGGTCGTTGATTCATATGAAGATGTCCAGATATTACATTCGGATAATTAGTCATCCATCTATCACCATCTTCAGAAATAATAGAGCCCATCTGTGCACCATAAAATTCCTGATGAGCAAAAATACATTTTGCATTTTTCCAGTCATAAGTTATTTCATTCAATGCATCAATAAAACGACCATTTGGCACATACGGAACAAAAACAAAATCATTTTCTTCAATCGTTTTATCAACGATAATTACATTATCCCATAATTTTAAACTATTTGCCCAATGATTTTCAGTAAGATATTGCAAACAATTTACCATATCGTGATTACCAATAATAACATAAACTTTCGACAAATTTCTAATTTTGTCAATAAGTTCAATCGCCTTATTTAATTCAAAAGTATTTATCTTCTCAAATGTATCCAAAATATCACCTAAAAGAACCGTAAAATCCAAATTATTTTTAGATATAATATCACAAATTTTCGTAATAAAAATATCAATATCAGGAATGTTGGTTGTTTTTATGTGAACATCTCCAATTACTAAAACTGTTGTCATCTTTTATTTTCTTTTTTCTTATTTCTAATTTTTTCAATTTTTTATTTTATAAAATTTTATAAATGATAATTATATATCTGCATATTATTTTTATCTATTGGATTATTTGAAAATTCAATTGCTTTTTTACATGCTTGTTTTCCTAATTGTAATTGAGTGTTAGAGAGTAAGCATACAATACTTATTAGACTCCATCTTTTGTAATCATAAAATTCATGATTAACGTTTGTAATATCTGAAGGTTTTTTAAGATTAAATAATTTAGGGACATAATGTGCTACTTCTTTTGTGATTTTATTATCGATAGCATAAGAAAACAAAAATATAAATGCTTCAATTGGAGGTTCAATAAAATTATCAATTGCTTTTGTTAAATATTTGAATACAATTTCTTTTTCTTTATTAATTCTCATTGCAGAATATCCGATTCTAATTAATGTTGTTTTTATTATATGATCGCCTAATTCTTCATCATCTTTTTCGTTTTCATAACTCATAAGATTATATTTATATGCATTTTCAAAATCATTCATACTCATATAAGTTTGTCCTAAATAATATAAATTTCTTTTATTTGGAACAGATTTTAAAAGCATTTCAATATCTTTTACATATCTTTGTTGTGTAGATGTGCCATATAAATCACGATTTTGATATAAATAAAAAATATTTGATAAATTAGTCAAATCATCTCCAACATCTTTAAATTTCTCGTGAACAAGATACCTTAAATCATATCTACATTTTTTTGTATTTCTGATAAAACGAACGTCATAATGGTCTTCTAATGAATTTCTTACTAACCAATTATGTCTAACCAAACCATAATTATATTTTTCAGGTAAAGAATTTAACGCATTTATAAATTGATTTTTAGTTAAATCTGTTTTTAATTCATCACCAGCATCCATTAATAAAAAGAAAGTGCTTTTAGAAACTTGTTCAGCGAATTCAATTGCTTCGTTTCGACTTTCAGGAAATGAAATAAATTGTGTCTGTCTTAAATGTAATAGTTGATTATTATTTCTACAAGTTTTACGTATAGTTTCAATTGTTTTGTCAGTGCTACCAGTATCTAAAACAATAATTTCAGAAAAATAATTTTTAACTGAATCGATTGTTGTTTTGATACTTTTTTCTTCATTCTTAACCATTATTATTACGGAAATTGTTGACATTTATTTTAAAAATAATATTTGTTTAAATTAATTTAAAGAAATATATATTAATTATATATAATTATGTTTGAAGAAAAACCTGAACGACAACTTCATCCTTGTCAATATTGTGAAACGTTATGTTTTGGTTCACAATGTAAAAATTGTCATTTGAAAATGGTAGCAGAAAAACAAAGTGTTTGCGTTGATTGTAATAATTATTTTAACGCAAAAAGAAAAAACGGAACTTATAGAAAGCGTTGTTTTGACTGTCAAGAACAATATAATATGAAATATATTTCAAAATGCATTTCTTGTAATAGTGATTTTCATGCTTATTTAGACGATGGAAGAATTTTTAATAAATGTCTACCATGTTATAAAAATAGTTTCAAGAAATGTAGTAATTGTGATAATATGACACGTGGAAATTATCTTTTATGCAAAACTTGTTTTAAAAATGACGAAATTGCACCACCAATTATAATCGAGTAAACTTTTTAATTTATTTCATATTAGAAATAAATTCAATTAAATAACATCATTTCTTCTTCTGATTGTTTTTCATATAAAAAATTATATATGTCTATAGCATCTTCGTCTTCTTCAATTTCATCATCAAATGAATCTACATTAATAGAATGATTAATGTCAAAATTGTTTATTGATTGTTTCATTTTTTCATCATTATAATCTTTAGTTTTTTGCGCAAGACTACAAATTTTACCGGAAACATCATCAACTGTATATTTTTCAAAAAAAGATGATATATTATTACATTCTTTTGATAACATAAATAAAATAATAGGTGTGACAATAACGCCTAATAAATCGTGAATGAATATTACAATTTTATAAGGAAACATTGATAAAAATTCATTTCTTACTTCATATGTATTACATTTTCCTTCCCATCTATCTGGCATATAATGTGTATGTTCTACAACTTTTTTCATTACTCCATTAGGGTCATAAACACTTTCTTCAGGACTACGAACAAAACTTCGTGATAAATTTGAAATTGCAGTAGCAATACCCATATAAAATAATAATGTTCTGTCTAAAAAACGAACATATAATAAAATACTTTCGTCCAGAATAGATAAAATGATAAAAAAACAAATAAAAGCACCAGTTATTATAGTAAAAAAATTACCGAGGACTTTCATTATAGGAGATTCAAATTGTTTTATATATTCTATAGAATGTTTCATTGATTTATTAAGTCTATTTTCAAAATAATGAGGTAATTCATTATAATTACGGAATTTATGTTTTGCTAATATTGTATATCTACGAGGACCAAGAACATATTTATTAGAATAAAAATCGTCAATGTTATCAATGATAAAATAAATGATTTGAAATAGAAAAATAAAAAAAGAAAAGAATAAATTTGCAAAACCCATAAAAATAAATTTCGATTTCAAAGAATCTTCGTCAGAAAAAATTATATATTTTAAATTTATTTCAAGCTGTTTTGTATAAATTAAAGGATAACGTAAATCGATTATTTTTTTATCAATCAATGCAATAATATAATTTTCTTTTTTCATTATTTTGTTTGTTATATCGTGAATATCGTAAAACTTGTATATTTTTGTTATTTTTCTTAAAATGGTTGACCAAGTTAGAGAACATAATTCATTTGAATATTTTATTTTTAATTTATTTTCATAAAAATTTCGTATTTTATTTAATGAAATAATTTTTGGTATAAAAGTTAAAACTTTGTAAATAAAAATTGTTATTGATAATATTAATATACATATATTTAGAAAATTGATTGGTTTATTTAATATAATATATTTACTTATATCTCCACAATTATTTTCAACACATTTTAATATATTATCCCAATCGATAGATATAAAAAAATAGAAAAATAAAATTCCAAATAGCATTGAAAATAATTCACATATATACGTTAATAATATAGGAATATAACCTCTGTAATAGTAATATTCGTATATCTGTGTATAAAATTCATCATCTACGATATCTTTTATAGTCATATATATTGCATATAAGTTTTTAAATTAAATTTTTTTTTAATATAAGAAAATATTTATGAAAAGAAAGAATATGATAACATCATATATTATTTCATTAAACAATCCAATAAATTTAATTAACGAAGTGAAATCGTATGGCTTCAAAACTGTTTTGATAGAAGGTGTTAGAGGAAATAAATTATCTTATGAAGAAAAAATAAAAGAAACTGGAAATCAATTTATAGCGTCAACCATTCCTGATAGCGTTTTAGGATGTGCACTTGCTCATATAAAAACTTGGAAAACATTTTTATCTTCAAATGAACCATATTGTGTGATTTTTGAAGATGATGCTGTATTTGAACCTAATTTCAAAAACAATTTCGATTTATACTTTAAACATACTCCATCTGATTTTGATATTTTTTATATCGGTTGTCTTCACAATATAAATTTTACTGATAATAATATAAATCAATATATAAAAATTCCTGATATATTTCTTGGTTTGCATTCATATGTAATTTCTCGTAAAGGTGTTGAAAAACTTTTGAAACATATTGATAAAAATATTTATACACATATAGATTTTATGATAAAAAATTTAAATAGTAAAATAATTATTTATTCAACAACTAAACGTCTAGTCTATCAAACTTCTACAGATAATCCAAAAACAAGTTTAAATACTTCAAATAATTTCCCAGTGATTGTAGATTATTTATCGTCATTTGTCGAGATTGATAAGAAATTAAGATTAAATTATATTTTATTATGTCCTTTAATTGAAATAAATGGTTATATTATTAATGCTATACCAATTTTATTTTTGATTATAGGTATAATTTGTCATAGAGTTCCAATAAATATTTTATTAAGCTGTTTTATTATTCTGTCTTTACCTGATATATTTTCATTAAAAAATATATATGAATTTTTTGTAAATGGGATTATATTTTTATTTCCTGCTTTGTATTATCAAACAATGTTAGATTAATCACATTCATTACATTTCATTACAATAATATTATTTTTGTATAATTCATTTATTCTATTCCATTTTTCTAATTTTGATTTGTAATCAGAAATTTCATTTCCGCTAAAATTTAAAACTGGTTTTTTAATTTCTATTCCGAAATATATTTTTCTAAAACAGTCTACGCAAATCGCATGTTCACAATCCATTCTAAAAACAATTGTTTGTTTTTCATCACATAGAGGACAAAAATCATTCATATTTTTAATTTCGACACATTTTCTTGGACGTTCTCTCCAATCACCAAAAATATGATAACAATCATTACAGATTCCTTCTTTTATTTCTTCATTTGGAGAAATCTTATTCTTACAAACAATGAAATTTTTACAAGGTTCATAAGATGATAAATAACATACCCCGTTTTCACAATACATTTTTTTTATTTAAAACATTTTTTTAAATAAAAAATTTATAAAACACCAATAAATGATAATTCCTCAAATGATTCTGTAACAACTTTTGGTATTTTTATAGGTATATTTTGTCTTGATTCACTAATTTTTTGCGGGTCTATATTATAGATAGTTAATAAATCAGAAACTTGATATGGTTTTAATGTATCTAAAAGTATGTTTAAATCGTCTACCGTAAGTAAATTTAATAATGCTTTAAATTGGTCATTTGTAAAAGAAAACATTGCTTGAGAAATTAATATATCTTTTGTTCTAATTGGCGGAATTTGATTGTTTCTCATTGTTTTTACATCTACTAATAAAACGGTAGGAAATAAGATTGATAATAAATTGGATGATGAATTTCTAATTAAATCTGCTAAAATTTTTCTTTTGTCAAACAAAGATGTAATTAATTCTCCAAATATATTAACAGATAGTTCTAATTGATTTTCAGAAAATTCTAAAATTATATTATAAAGTTTATTTGTGATATCCGGATAAAATAATAAATATCTTGTATCTGGTAATGATTCTATAAAACCTAATGAATTTTTTATCATTTTTTTATTATAAAGACAATAAAAATATTTTGTAAATAAAAATGCCAAAAAAAATATCTGTACCCATTGGTAAATATATATTAACTGAAGTTATAGGTAAAGGTAGTTTTTCTCTTGTATATAAGGCTAATCATATAGAAACAAATGAGATATTTGCAATTAAAGTTGTATCTACCAAAAATTTATCAACCAAAATTATAGATAGTTTAGAAAATGAAATAAAAATAATGTTAAAAATAAATCATGATAATATTGTTCGATTGCATGAAACAATAAAAACAAAAAATCATATTTGTTTAATATTGGATTATTGTTATGAAGATTTGAATAAATATATAAAAAGAAACGGTAGATTAAGTGAAAAACAAACAAAAAATTTCATTACTCAAATATCATGTGGGCTTTATTTTCTTAATAAGTTAAATTTGATACATAGAGATTTAAAACCGCATAATATTTTAATTTCTGAATCAGGTAATATAAAAATTGCAGATTTTGGGTTTGTGAAAGAATATGATTCAAATAATATGTTAGATACTCTATGTGGAAGTCCTATATATATGGCTCCAGAAATATTACAGCATAAAAAATATGATGGTAAAGTTGATTTATGGAGTTTAGGGGTAATTTTATATGAAATGGTAACAAATGAATTACCTTTTAAAGCAACAAATCATATTGAACTACTTAAAGTAATTGAAACTCGAAAATTTAAAATAGAAAATCATATTGTAATTTCTAAAGATTGTTATAGTTTATTGGAATCATTATTAGTAGTTAATCCAAAAAATAGAATATCATTTGAAAATTTTTTCAATCATTCATTTTTTGATAATTATATTTTTGAAGAAAAAGAAAATGTAGAAGAAGAAAATGAAAATGAAGAAGAAATTAAAAAATCAACATTTATCGAATTTATAGATGAACATTTTAAAGTCGAAGAAAAAAAAGTAGAAGATATCGTTGAGTTTTTAAATCTTCATATATATATAGAGGATATATATAGATGTGCGTCTGAAGTAGCATCAATTGGAAAAATAAAAGAAGAACAAAAAATTTATGATGAATCTTTATGTCTTTACAATAAAACATTAAAATTATTAAAATTTGCAATTGAAACATGTGAAGATATAATAAATAAAAAAGTAGAATCGTATGATATTTTTAAAGAACTTTATAGTCATTTAAAAAGTAAATTTACAGAATTTTTAAACAAATCAGATTACATATATAATATTGTAAGAATCAAATATGATATCGAAAAACATAAAATTGTATGTGTTGAAAAAATAATTTATTATAGAGCTTTAGAATTATCAAGATTGGGAGCATCAAAAGAATTTTTAGGTGATATAGCAAATGCAAAAATATTATATATTTGGTCTTATCGATTATTTAAATCACTTACTTATGATGTTTTAACTCAATTTGATAAAACAGTTATAGATGGTTTCATGATAAAAATAAAAGAAAGAATAAATGATTGTTTACAAAATGATTCATAGTTCTACAATTGATTTTTTCAAAGTTATCATTAAATAATTATTTTTATAATTATTTTTATTTGTTTTATAATCATTTGCCATTAAATCAAAACGTTTAATTATCATTTCCGTGTTATGATAATTTTTAATAAATTCACATAACGAAATTTGTTTTTCTTCATGTTTTTCATTATCAAATTGTAAAATATTTATGTTATTTTTTTCACACCAATTTATAAATTCCTCATAATTATTAAGTAAAATCGCATTAATTACAAAATATGATATTAAATATGTTTTTTCGTTATATTTATAACTATTACTTCCATATAAATCTTGATATTTCAAACCCATATGATTTAATATTTTAACAGTTTGTAAAAGTGCAAATGCTCTTTCTTTAGAAATCAAATAATTAAATCGTGTAATAAAATCATCAAAATTATCTGTGTATTTATAAATTGAACAAAAAATACAATTTATAATTTTTGCCCATGTTTCTGTATATGCTTCGTATAAACGCACATTTGATTTTATTGGAAATATTTTTAATATCAGTTCTTTAGAAACAGTATCATCAGTAGAAGAAAAATCTAATCCTAAATTATGCATCGATTCATGACAAAACACTTTAAACCATTCTTCTTTGCGATATATTGTTAATTCTGAATCATCTGTACAAGGATATGTAAAAGCATTATTTAAATTATGACGTTCCATTTGTTCACCATATTCTGGTAAAGTTTTTTCTAATTTTGAGAAAAATAAAAATATATTTAATTTATTTGAACATTTCTTTGTTGAATATTTTAAATAGGTGCAAAATAATATTAACATTCGTCTGATACATTCATTATATTCTTCAATATTATATTTTTCTTCTGTAATATATATTGTAATTTCTTTTTCAAAAATTTTATATTTATAAACAGTTTGATAAATTAAATTTGTATTTATATCATTTTGTAATAATTCAGGTATAATATTAAAATCTTTTGGTTTTACTATTGTTTTATTTATTTCTACAAAACCATCTTTAATTGAAAGATTATTAATTTCTAAAATAGAATCTTTGAATTTAGAATAAAAATCTTTTAAAAAATTTTTTGTATTATCATTAATGTTTTCATAATTACAATTATCACAATTTAGAAATGATATCATGTTTGAACTCGTTTCTGATAAATTAATGTAATTTTCTATAAAATTTTTTTTACAACTTTTTTCGTATAATATTTTGTTTTCTTTTTCGTAAGATAAAAATAGAATAGTTGAAAAAATAACAAAAGCAACAATAATTACAGCAATAGCAATTATTTTTAACATTTATTTAAAGAAAATAAAAATTTGTTTCATTTTCTTTTAGATTTTCTTTTAGATTTTCTTTTAGATTTTCTTTTAGATTTTCCATCTTCTTCACAAGTTATAACAGTAAGCGTATTTATGTATTCCGTTTCAAAATATTTTCTAAATTCATCAACTTTTTTATTAACTGCTTTTTTAAAATTATTAATATTAAAATCATAAACTTTAATGAGTTCTATATTTTTAAGATCATTATCATCACCGACAAAATATTCTTTAAATTTTGTTTTATCAGTTTCAAAAAGAAAATCATATATTTTTTCATCTTCTTGTATAACTTCATTAGATTCATTAATTAATACACGTATATCTTCAACATGATTATGATTTTTTGTAGGTAATTGGTTGTAAACATGTTCTCCTTTACCACCCAATGCTTCCATTCTGAAAGAATACTTACCTTTATAAAAAATTATATCTTTTTTAAGTTTAAAGACACCTAATTGATGATTTTTAAAATAACTATTTTTTGTTTCAGCAGTTTTCATAAATGAAGCCGCAGGTAAAGGTGAATTAGTCTTTTGATTGCCATATAAATTTAAGTATTCAAAAGACATACCATACGGAACCATAGGTGAATCTGAAAAATATAAACCAACCTTATCAGTATCTGTACATTTTTCCTTACATTTTGATAAATCTTTTTTTAGTTTACATATATCAGTAGAAGAACGATATAAAATAATTCCAGCTTTTAAAACATATTTTTCTACATCAGACATTTTTATTATAAATAAAATAATATTTAGTCAATAAAAATTTCTTTAAATTTTTTCATTACGTTTTCTGGTGAAAATTCTTTGTAACAATTATTATCTTTATTTTCATAATCTTTTGGATTAAAATTTTTTAGAATATCATAAAATTCATCTGCTGTTTTGAATTTAATTGCTTTATCTCCAATAATTTGGAAATGTGATTGGTTCCAAGTCCATCCATTATAACAAATGATTGGTTTATTATTTACAGAAAATTCACCGCAACTTAATCCAAAACTTTGTCCAAAATTAGAACATTCAAGATGTGCATCAGTTGTGCATATAAATCGGTTTTTATCATATTCTGAAACAATTTTAGGTAAATGAATAATACGAGGATGTTGTTTACAAAAAACTGGTGTATTGATAAAGATAAAATATCGGTCATTTGTTTCTTCAACAAGACGAAGAATAACATCGTGACAAAAATTGATATTAAAAGTATCAGCACCACCATAACGTCCAAAAACAACTGCGTTATCAGGAATATTTAATTTATTTCTTAAATTTTCTTTCGTTGTAGAAGGTTTTAGACCAATCATATGTGGAACAAAAAGAGTTTGATTATATTTATTTGCAATTTGTTGTGAAACAGCCGCATATACTTGACCATGAGGTTCAAGCATTTCAAAAACACAATGAACGACATTTTTAACATTATCAAAAACCATTCCATCATTTTTTCCAAATTTAATTGCGTAGAATATATCACATTTTTGTTTTTCTAAATATTTTTGTAAATCCTGTTTATCATTATAAAAATAAACATTGAATCTTTCCATAAATTTTGTTACTGCGATATCATCATTTCTATTTTGTGTAATACTTATCATAGGAACAACAATAAAACTTTCATTATTTAAAAGAGTTTCATTATAATGAGCGTAATCGTATATAGCAACACAACTTCCACGAATGTCTATTGTTTCAGTATGAAATGCTATTTTAGTCATAATTTTATAAGTATGAAATGATTTTTTAAATTTATTTTATAGTTTTTCTTTCTTTTGTATAATTAAAAGACATGAATGAAAAAAATAAAAAGAGGAGAGAGAAAGATGATGAAAAAGATAAAGATGAATTAGATTTATTTGATTCAGATATGAATGAGATAATAATATTACTTACAGAGTTTTATAATGAAAATTCACAATTAATTATAATATCTGTAATTTTATCATTCGTAAGTTCAATTATAGAAACTGTTATTGCCCCAAAAATATTAGCAAAAATTTTTAATAATATCAAAGATATAGAAATATTTAAAGCGAATACTGTAAATCTTATAATAATAGCATTGATTTCAAAACTCGTTTATTCTGCATCAGTCTATTATAAAAGACAATTAGACCCAGAAATTACAAGATTCATAATGGTATCATTAATGAAAAAAATATTTAATAAATATGAACAAAAGAATGAATTAGCGAATGTTTCTGTTTTAGTTAATCGCATGCAAATGATAAAACGAAATATACTTGAGATGACATATATATTTACAAATGTTTTTATTCCACGATTTTGCGTAATCTTAATTGCTTGTTATAGTATATTTATGTTAAATAAAAAAATTGGGTTAATTTTAATAGGATGTTTGATTGTTCAATTTACTACAATGACAATGAGTTTAAATAAATGCGTTAGTAAATCATATTCTGAAAATGAAAATAAAGATTTATTATTTGAATATGTTGAGGATTTGTTTTACAATATTGATACAATAGAATTAACACCTAATGGTTTTGAATTTGAAATTGAAAATATTATAAAAATATCTCAACACTCAAAGAATATTGAACAAGATTCATTAGAATGTGTAACAAATAAACAATATATTAGTTATGCAATTAATTTTGTTGTATCTTGTATATTATTTTATAATTTATATCATTCTTATAGTAACAAAGAAATTATTTCTAATGATATTACGACTGTAATATTACTGTTAACAGGTATGTTTGACAATATTGGTGAAATTTCTTATTATATTCCGGAAGCAACTGCTAAACTTGGAACATTATTAAAAAATGAAGATTTCCTGAAAAGTTTAAAAGTAGATATTGATAATTCAATTGATATCAATAAAAAATTATCTTTAATGAATGGAGAAATAAAACTAAATAATGTTTCATTTAAATATGAAAATCATAAGATAATTGATAATTTATCTTTAGTTATAAAGGATAATTCATTTATTTGTTTATATGGACCGTCAGGTTCTGGTAAATCTACTTTTATCAAACTAATTTTTGGAATTGAAAAACCAAATGAAGGAAATATTACAATTGGAGGAAATGATATTTCTAAATTTTATGTTCGAGAATTCAGAAAATATATTTCTTATCTAAATCAAAACACGACAAATTTGTTTAATATGACTGTTTATGAAAATATTATTTACGGATATAAAGATTCTCCAGAATTAAAAGAACAAATTAAAAATGTTTTTGATAAATTTAATTTTTATGACGTTTTTAAAAATTTAGATGAAAATAAAGAAAAATGGACGTTTTTAAATGAAAAAGCCGGAAAATTAGGCGAAAATTTATCCGGAGGTCAAAAACAAATTATTCATTTATTGAGATTAAATTTAAATAATGTTTCTAAAATTATAATTTTAGACGAACCGAGTTCAGCATTAGATGATAAAACACGAGACAGTGCATCAGAATATATAAAATATTTGAGAACAAAACAAAAAACTATATTATTAATAACACATGACGATTATTATAAAAATATATGCGATAATGTTTTAAAATTCTCAAATGATGTAAATCCTGTTTTTGAAAAAGTTATTTAAAGAAAAACACAAAAACATTCTATTTTTATATAATTATTATATAAAAATGTTTATAATGTGTAATATTTTTATTAATTTTAATTTATAGTTTAATAATAAATTAATAAAGAATGATTAGAACTGGAACAATATGCGCATCCTATTTATATAAATATTTTACAACTGAAGATAATTCAATAAATGATAATGACGAAGATGCTAAATTCAGGAAAAAAAAATTTAAAATTAAATGTTTATCTGATGTATTTGCTGATTGCGGAGGTATTTTAAGTAAAATTTCACAAATTATTAATATAGATTATGATGATTATCAAAGTACTGTTTTTTCTGAATGCAAACCTTATAACCCTGAAAAAACACTTGAATTTATTAAAAAACAATTATCAAATGAGCAATATAAAGATAAAATATTTGATTTTGATTTTAATGCATATAAAAGCGGTTCTATAGGTCAAGTTCATAAAGCAAAAAATATAAACGGAGAAGATATTGTAATGAAAGTTCAGTATAGTGGTCTTTATGAACAATTTAAAATTGATATTAATATTTTTAATAACGTAAGTCGATTTTTATTTGATAAATTAGAAATGAAAGATTTACTAAATGGGATAGAAGAAAAATTATATCAAGAATTAGATTATGAATTAGAAGTTAAAAATCATAATTTAATTTACGATATATGGAAAGATAATGAATATATTAAAATATCTGACGTAGTTAATGATTTATGTTCAGAAAAAATAATTACATTAAAATGTATTGATGGAGAAATTCTGTCATCATTTGTTAATAATTCTACCCAAGAAGAAAAAAATTTCATTGCTACAAAAATATTTGAATTCATTTTTACCACATTATTTAAACATAAATTGTTTTACAGTGATATTCATTATGGTAATTTTTTAGTAAAAGATAAAAATATATTATATGTAATGGATTTTGGCTGTATAAGTGAAATTAATGATGAACTTTTACATAATCTTAAATTATTATATAAATCATTGTATGATGGTGATGATGATTTGTTTTACGCTATAGCAGAAGACTTAAATATTCTTACTGATAAAATTACAAGTGATGAAGATATTAAATTTTTATTAGACAGATTTAAAATTATGTTACAACCATTATTACATAAAGGAATTTTCGATTTTAGCGATGTTGAATGGAATAAAGAATTTTGTAAATATAGTAATAAAACAGAAGATTGGGGATTATTATCTGAAATGGTTCTTTTCGCAAAAATACCTTTTGGATTATTTCCAATTTTTGTAAATATGAAAATTAATAATATTAATTTTTCTGAAATATTATTAAAAATTATTGAAGAAAATTAAAAAGTTATAAAAGATTAATAGAATTTATAAAAAGATGTTTTACGAAAAACGGCGAATTTTATTCGCTCCAATAGCAAGTGTCGCTGAATCTATTGTTATGCAACCTGTAGATACAATAAAAGTTTTACGACAATCAAATCAACCTTTACCAAGACAAGTTCATTTATATTATAAAGGATTTACCCCTTTTATTTCTCAAATGAGTGTCAAATATTTTTTACGTTTTTCTTCATTTGAAATGTTAAAAAGTAAAAATAATAATTTTTATCGAAATTTCGGTGCCGGTATTGTTTCTGGGTTTATGGAATCAATGTTTATTACACCATTTGAATTAATCAAAACAAATTTACAGACGACGAAAAATACATCTGCGATAAGTGTTGTTAAAGATATTTACAAAACAAATGGTATAACAGGCATGTATAGAGGATTTACAACGACATTTTTCAGACAAGGTATAAATCAAGCATTCAATTTTTCAGTATATAACAAAATAAAAGAAAAAATAATGAGTAAAGATCAGAAACCAAATATTTTTAAAATTGCATTTTCATCTTTAATTAGTTCTTCAATCGGTCCTGTTTTGAATAATCCATTTGATGTTGTGAAAACAAGATTTATGAATCCAAAATATAATTATAAAAGTTTGCAAAATGCATTTTCAGATATCGTAAAAAACGATGGATACGGATATTTATTTAAAGGACTTGGATTACGGTTATTTAGAGTTTCTGGAGGACAAGTTATAATTTTCATAACAATCGAAAATTTAATGTACTACACATAATTTTTATAACAAATTGTTATAAAAATCGTTTGCCTCAGGACAATTTTAAAATTAAATATTTTTATTTGTTTTAATAAAATGTATTGGATTATAATTGTGGTTGTAATATTGTTATTATATTATTGGTATGATTATTACAAAAGTGAAAAAAAAGAATGTATAATTTATGTTGAAAATTATAATAATGATAAAATTATTTTTCTTTCTAAAAACGAATTAGAAAACATTTTAATTTCAGATATTGATAATTTTTACGATAAGTTTAAGAAAATTGATTACAATGTTAGAAAAATAAATAATATTTCCGAATATTCGTCAAAAATTAAAAATTCTGTTTCTGATTTTACGGAAAATGAAAAAAAGAAAATTGTAGAAATCGTTAAAAATATAGAACAAAAATTCAATAATGTCAATTTACCTTGGTTAAATGGTCAAAAATTTAATAATATTCCTTGGAAAATTGGTTTAGTTAAAGGTTATGAATATGAAAATGGTTTACCTCATACTCGCAACGAATATATTATTATTAATCGTGACCAATTGGGTCGTCATTCTTTTTTTAATACAATGGTACACGAGAAAGTTCACGTTTATCAAAAAATGTTTCCTGACGATGTTGATATTTTTCTAAATGCGCATAATTTTAAGAAAATTAGAAAAGTTAATGAAAATGATATGATAAGAGTTAATATGGATATTGATGATTGGATATATAGCGATGAAAATGGAAATGAATATAAAGCGGTGTTTAATAAAAATCCAGTAGATATTCAAGATGTAAGATTCACTCCTTGCAATTCACAATTATGCGAACACCCATTTGAAAAAATGGCTATTGAAATAAGTAATATGTAAAAAAATGTTTTTGAAAAAAGTATTATAAAAAATAGTTTTTATAATATAAAAATGTCTTGTCTTTTTGATTCTATATCTTATTTTTTACGCATAGATAGTTATAAAACAAGACAACGTATTTGTGATTATCTTGAATCAAATAAAGAAATTATCGAAGGTGTTGATACTAAATTGATTTTAGATATGGAAGACCCTGATTATCTTCGTAAAATGAGAAGTACAACAACTTGGGGTGGTGCGTTAGAAATTAAAGCCGCTTGTAATGTCTGGAATATAAAAATAACTGTTTACATAGATAGAGCGCATAATAAAAAAATTGTTTTTGTTCCATCAAATGAACAATATATGGGAGCCATAGAAATAGAATGGCAAGGAAATCATTATGTTCCTGTCATTAGAAATTAAAGTTTATGCTAAAAATAAAGCAACAATAATCATTGCCATAAATATTGATAACATATGACTAAATAATATAGATTTTTTTGAAAACATTTTATATTTATAAATTTATTTTTTATTAAAAATAAAATGTCAAGATTATCACCATCAGAAAAAGAATGTTTATATATTTTTAAAGATTTCAATGATGAAAAAGAAAATATAATTGTTTATGATTGGGAAGCATATAAGAAATATAAAAAAGATAAAGATAAAAAAAAATATAAAAGAAGATATGAGTATGAAGAAGATGAAGATGAAGATGAAGATGAAAAAAAACCTGAAGATTTTACAAAATATATTGAATTAGATAAAAATGTTATTGAAAATTGTAAATTTCAAGAAAGTTTAGAAGGAGAAAAAATCAAATTTATTTTTTTATGTATAAAACGCTATAAAATAAATTTTTTAAAAAAAATATTTGTTGTTTATCCTGAATATAATTTTAATAATGACAAGGATATTACTATTCCTCCGCTTATACAAATTATTATTTTTTTCTCGGTTATACAAATTAAAGGACCGCATCTGTCTTCAGATCCTATTGATGATATTGATGATATACAAAAAATTATATTATATATAAATTTTTTAATAGAAAAAGGTGCAGACACTAATAAAATTAAAGAAAGTGAACTTGCTTTCGTTGACAAGATATTAAAAATTAATACTGCTCTTGACTATTATATTTTCAAAAATATTAAAACTGAAAGAGGATTACACACTTTTAAATATATCAATTTTAATAAATTAAATACAAATATTATTACTTTGCTTATTAAAAATTATAATAAAAGTAATTTGTTCAAAACAATTGATGTGATAAATTCCAGTTTTTATAACAAATACTCTATACTTAAAATTCAAGGAATAATTAATGTTTTTAAAATATTATTATTATGTATAATAGAAAACAAAGATTTAAATTTAATTTATGCAATTTTGGATAAAATACATAGTTATACAAATATTAATAATAAACACATATATGAAAGTTGTATATCTTGGGTAAAACCTTCGGAACTTATAATTGACAACATTGTAAAATTTATTGGAAAATATGATTGTAATAAAATATTAGAAATAGGTTCAGGTTTAGGATTATGGGCATCCATACTTAAATTAAAAAAATTAGAAATTATAGCAACTGATGATTTTTCTTGGATTGATAATAAAAAAACGTTTACTGATATTGAAAAAATAAATTATTCAGAAGCAATTAAAAAATATACTGCTTGTTGTTTATTTTTATGTATGCCTCCTTCGAATAGTGAATTAGCAACAGAATCTTTGAAACAATTTAACGGAAATTTGCTAATTTATATAGGTTGTTCTTCCGATAATAAGATAAATGCAAATCCTGAATTTTTCGAACTATTAACGAAAAATTGGATACAAGATGAATCATTTTTTACTACTGATGTTAATTTAACTTGGTCGAATGAAAAAGAATTAAATGTTTTTAATGTTTATTATTATATAAAAAAAGGAATAAAACCATCAGAATCTATTGTTACTGAACTAGAAAGAGAAAGTTCTGAAATTGATATCGTTCCTATAAATGATGGGTTGTCTAGAAGATCTAAAAAGTCTAAAAAATCTAAAAAATCTAAAAAATCTAAAAAATCTAAAAAATCTAAAAAATCTAAAAAATCTAAAAAATCTAAAAAATCTAAAAAATCTAAAAAATCTAGAAGAAAATTCAGAATATTTAAATAAATTTACACGCATATATTAGAACACATTTTTTGATTAAGAATAATATTTGAATTTATTGGTTTGCAATGAAGATAATAATAAGTCATCATATATATCATTTTACTTCTATATAAATAAACGTATTTTTTAGTTTTAGTAATAATCAATACACCCCAATTTCCATGTAGAAAAATAAGATCGTGATATTCTATATCATTCAAAAATTTTTCATATCTCACATACAAAACATTATGTATTGCTTTTTCAATATCAATTAATAAACTATAGATTGGAATCCTACACAATGGACATTCACTAATTATTAATTGCGTATAACAATTTTTACAGACTGGATGACTACATGTAGTAGTTATAACTTCTTGAGTATAATGCTCAAGATTATCATCTAAACAAACACAACAATCTATATTTCTCATTATAATTTTTATAATTTTTTAATAATAAAAATTCAATTTTTTTTAGAATTCAGGTAGGTTAGAAACATCATTAATTAAATATTTTTGTGTATCTCTGTCTGCCATTATCATTGCGCTAACTGAAAATGTACTATCTGCTGTTCCGATTATATATCGATTACATTTTGAGAGTAAAAATAATTCAACAACTCCACACAAAACATTAAATTTATCATTATTAAATTTATCATACGGTCCAGATGTTGATTTTGTATTATTCAAAACTTCTGGTGGATTGTAAAACAATAGATTATTTCCCAATTTCGAAGCAAATTCAACATATACATTTTTATCATCTGTTGCTAAAAATATTCCATTATCTTTGTTCGAACACCAGTTTTTTGCTTGAGATAATAATTTCTTAATGATATCATTCCAGTTATAATGACTGAATCCACCATCTGATTTTCGAATATGAATTCCAATCATATTTTTCTTAAACATTGCGTGATAATGGTCAATTTCATTTTGTAATTCATCTATCGGTTTAATATATTTTTTAAAAATTTCAGATAATTCTTCTCCAATATAATCTAATTCAAATTTACGCGGTTCTACAATAACTTTCTTGAGATTGACAAAAATACTATCTTGTGTATCTTCTGTAGAAACAATAGTATATAACGCATAATTCACAAAAACATTGTCATCTCCGCTAACGTCAATAACGTGGTCTTTATTTTCCCAATATTTGAATTCGTAATTTTTTTGGTAATCAAATTTTTCGGGACTGTCAAACGTAACATTATCGACATCTTTGAATAAATCATTAAATTTACATAAATCACCGTGATAAGCAATACAAGAACGAACAGGAGTATATGTCCATACTACATTAACTTTATGATTAGTCTTAAGTGCAAGACGTAAAATTGAAACGAAAGGTAAAAGTCTATTATTTAAACCATTATGTAAAACAACTTCTATCATATTTTTATTTTAAAAATATTTGTTTAAATTACAAAAAAAATGTTTTTTATAATAAAAATGAAAAGAAGCAAGATAATTAGAAAAAGTCCTCCTCGTAATATTAAAAGATTAAGTAAGAGAATTAGTAATTTGTTGAAATCAATAAATAAAATATCAAAATAAAATATTTTTATTATATAAAAATAATGGATCCTAATACTATTATATCAGAACATTACAAACGTTTGATAGAAATAAATAAAGAAGAAAAAGATAAAAACCAAGAAAAGATTTATCTTTTAGAAATATTAAAATCTTTTCTTGATGAAAAAATTCATATATCTCAAATCAAAAATTTTGATGAACAGATTTTAAAATTAAAAAATAAAACTAAAAGAAATATATTTTTTATTTTCTTGAATAAAAATAAAAAATGCAAGATGATTTTTATACTGTAATTATAAAACAAAATTGTCCATATTCTATAGACGCGGTTGCGCTGTTAAAGAAAAATAAAAAGAAACATAAAGTAATTGATTATTTCAAATTATCTGAAAAGATGAAAAAAGAACTTTCAAAAGTGATTAAAGAACAAAATAAAAACGTTGAATATTCATATCATCCGAAAATATTTAAAAATGACGAATTTATAGGGGGATTTGATAAATTGTCAAAAATTTTGACGAATTAGAATTTATTTAAAGAATAAAAATAACGAAAAAAATGACAACTATAACAAATACTTATAATCTTACAAGTATAAAACAACTTATAGATTTAAATGGTGATAAAGTTAATTTTGAGCTACAATTTAAAATTGACGCAAAGAATGGAGAGACATTTGATGCATTAGTAGTTACTCAAGAAATGATTGATTCTGGTAATGAATTGAATTATCAAAAAGCGGAAGGTTCAATTGGTGGAAATATTGTTTCTGATAAAGGACAATATCAAAACTATTTATTGCTTCTTAAAGCAGATAATCCAACTGAAGTAACTGTTACAATTCAAATGAGAGAATTACCTCCTCCTCAACAACAACCCCCGATGCAACAACAACCTATGATGCAACAACAACCTCCGATGCAACAACAACCTCCGATGCAACAACCTCCCTTTTATCAACAACAGCCTTTGACCCAACAAAAACCTTTAAAGAATAAGAAAATAAATTGGTTAAATATTTTATTTATTGTAATTGGTGTAATTTTGTTTGGAATTGTAGCGTGGATGTTTTACAAATATTATACTAAAGAAACTCAACCAATTCAAGTTCAACCCCAACCACAAATTCAATTTAATCCAGAAATAGATACAACTAAAATCACAAATGAAATTTCAAAAATGGTAGATGGTAAAATTACACAGATTGATAATAAATTAGATAATAAATTATCTGCATTAGAAAATGGTATGAATGTGAGTTCTAACAAACTAAATTCAATTGGTGAAAATTTTTCTTCTCTACACGAACAATTTAAAAATATTGATGGTAAAGTTAACGAAGCAATTATTCAAAATACCGGCATTGTCGATAAATTTGTTGATAAAGTCGTAGATAAAGTATCTGATAATAATAAAGGATTATTTAATGAAGTTATAGAAAAAAATAATGGAATGTTAAATCAAGTTATGGAAAAACAATCAAATCTTGTTAGCGAAGCGGTTGAAACAACTTTAGATAAAGCATCCAAAACAAAGTCATTACTTGATTTAAGTGGTTTACAATCTCAATTAAGTGATATAAGTTCTAAATTGGAACGTGAAACAGTACCACAATTACCAAATCCAATTCCTATGAAATCTTCTAAAAAAGAAAATTTATCATCGCAAATTAAAAATTTGAAAATGAGTTCTACTTAAAGATAAAAAATAATATATAAATGAATAATGCCTGTTAAAAAAGAAATATTATATCCAATGTTTCTTGAATGTTTAGAATACACCACTGATAGTTTTTGGGAAAATGTATTTGAAGATTTGGCATATGGTAAAACACCGTATGGAACTTATATTAATAGAAGTTTTTTATGTTGTAATTATAAAAATAAAGAATTTAGTTATAAAATTGAAAAGAAAGATTCTGAACAACTTTATAATGATGTTTATAATTTATTAGTCAAGAAACTTGGACTTATGTCTATAAGAGATAAATTGAATAAAAAAATAGATTTTAACAATATTGAAGAAGAATTAAAACTTTCACGTAAAAATTGGAATAATATAAGAAAAAAGAATATAAAAGATATGTTAATTGAAAATTTTGTAATTAATATGAAAAATAAATATTCATTAACGTTAAAACAGTCTCGAAAATTAATTTCAAGTATATTTATTGGAATGATTTTTAAAGTAATAACGGCTAAAGATATAGATTATGATGACGGAGAAATTAAAGGTATTGATGGTTTTAGTTTTAGAGAAAATGAAATTTTAATTGAGAGGGATATTTATGATATAGAAAATGAATATCGAAAATGTATTTTAATTGATAAATCATTAATGTCTGACAATTGGGATAAATACATTTCTAATTTACAAAAATTAGTGAAATAATTATCAAAAATATATTTTTATATTTTATAAATATAAAAATGAAAAAACGTGATGGAACTTCATCACCAAAGACAGCAACAAGAAAGTCATCATCACCAAAAACAACAAAAAGAAAATCATCATCGCCAAAAACAACAAAAAGAAAGTCATCATCACCAAAGACAGCAAAAAGAAAGTCATCATCACCAAAGACAGCAACAAGAAAGTCATCATCACCAAAAACAACAAAAAGAAAGTCATCATCGCCAAAAACTTTTGTTAAAATTGTTCTTAAAAATTATATAGAAAATATTAAATTTTATAATAGTTCTATGTTCATAGAAACTTTGTGTGCGTTTAAAATATACAAACTAAATAAAAAAAGAAATGAAACATATGATTTTATATCTCAATTATTTAATTTTGATAGATATACTTATAAATTTATTTACTATAATAAAAATACAATACTTGAATACATAATTGTTTGTGGTCTATATACTGAATTTGAATTATTATTAAATGAATTAAATGAAATGTCAGAAAATAAAGTTAATTGCGATGAAAGAAATGTAATATTATTTGATAGAAAAAAATCGGCGCATTTAAAAAATATAAATATAGAAAAAAATAAAAAAATAGATAATTTTACGGATAAGTTATTATTAAAAACACAAGAATACAAAATAAATGTGGAATTAAAAAAAATAAAAAATGACTTGAATAAATTTTTATTTTACTGCGTCTGTATAAAACAAGACACTCGACAATATATATTAAGACATTATTTATTATCTTTTATTAAATCTGCTAATTTTAAAAATTATTCACATATAATTTTAGATGATTTGGCAGACGATACGGAAGAAGGCGTAGAAGTCAACCGAGAACAACAATATATAGATAATTTTTTAGTAAAAGTTGGTAATTACAGAATAATACCACCTCATGATACGATATCCAATAAAAAAAATATTAGTAGTATTATTTCGACTTGTGCCGAAAGTACTATATTAAATTTATTAAATTACTTTCATATTGATAAAAATAATGACGAAGGAAAATTTATAATTAAAGATTCATATTCAAATGTTTTACGTAAATTTTATAAAAAATACGATACTATGTACAAACAATATATAGATACGAAAAAAACTATGAGTGACTGGGTTCAAATTGTAAATAATATTGATGGAGTTACTTATGGTCGACATGGTGATATATCTAGTATGCCAGAAAATATAATTATGGTGTTAAATAAAATATTAAATCTTAATCATAATAATATAACAGATATTCTTAATGATATCAATGAAAATAATCACGGTATAAATGTTGTTGTTGAAAGAAAAGATTCATTTCAAGCTATTATAGATAATTTAATAAAAATCACGTTTTATAAAAGTCATTCAATGTTTGATTCGATATTATTTAGCGAAATTGGTTTTGATATTAATTTTGACGATGATGATTGCAGACTATTGTATAATATCATAACAGAAAACAAAATATCTGACGATGAAATAGATAAAGAAATTATATCAGATTATTTAGAAACAAAGACTGAAATTACATTATCCAATAATTATAATATATCTTTATTAAATAAAATGATTAATTTGACAAATTTAACAATTGAATTTAATCAGCCTTTAGAAAATTCATTAGATTCTTTAATAAATTTAAAACATCTTACTCTTTCTAAATGTTTCAAGCAACCTTTGAAAAATTCATTAGATAATTTGAAAAACTTGGAATATCTTACTATAAATAAAAATTATGAAAATGAAATACTATGTAGAATCCAAGAATTTCAAAAATTAAAATTTCTGTATCTTATAACAGCATATGACGAAAACATTATAACAATTAATATAGATGAATATCTGTTAGGTGAACCGCCTGAATTTTGTACTGTTTTAGGTTAAACTTTTTTTATTTAAAAAAATAAATTTTAAATAAAAATATGGAACCAATCGAAAAACTTATTGCAGAAAATAATTATGAGAAAGCAATTGAAGAATGCGTAAATAATAATTTTTACAATATCGCATTTTTACTTTCTAAAATTACAAAAATTAACACATTCAATAATCAAATTGAATCTAATATTACGGATTTACCTTTATTTCATAAAAAAGAAAAATCAGGAGAAGTTGATGATACTAAACGAGTTTTATTATATTGTAGTTGGACTACATCAGAAAATTTATGTAATACTTGGAAGAAAATGAGTAAGAATAATGATTTAAGATGGGATAATATAAAAATTGTTTCTTCCGAACCAGCAGATTATTATTGTATTATTAACAGACCACCACCAAATGCAAAATTTGATAAGAAAAAAACAATTCTTTTCAGAATGGAACCTAATATGGAAAATGACCATCGACAATGGGAAGATTGGGCAAATCCTAATACTGAAGAGTTTTTGTTTGTAGGTTCTCACAATTTATATTTGAATAATTTTGAATGGCATTTATCAAAAAATTATCAAGAACTATCAACTGAAAATATCGTGAAAGATGATTCATTATCTAATACATTGACAACTATTTTAAGCGATAAATATTTAGATAAAGGACATATTAAACGTGTTGATTTTGTTAAATTTTTAGAAAAGAAAGGAATACAAGTTGATGTTTATGGAGGAAATAAGTTTTTATGGAAAAATTATAAAGGTTCGCTTCCATATCATAAAAAAGATGATTCATTATTATCTTATAAGTATAGTTTTAATTGTGAAAATCATTCAATCAAAAATTATTGCACGGAAAAATTGATTGATGGTATTTTATCTGAAACATTGACTTTTTATTCTGGATGTTATAATGTAAAAGATTATATTGATGAAAGAGCCTTTGTATATCTTGAATTAAGTAATTTTGAAAAAGATTATCAGACTATTAAAAAAGCGATAGAAGAAAATTGGTGGGAACAACGATTACCATATATTAAAGAAGCGAAAAATAAAATATTAAATGATTTGCAATTTTTTGCTCGACTTCATAAAATAATAAATTCGGTATAAAGAAATATGAGAAAAATATAATTAAGATGTTTAATGATATAATTGAAATAAATGAAAATGATATCGTAGAACAAATAATTCAACTAAAAAATGATAAATCATGGACGTTGATATCTGATTTAGATGATTCTTTATGGATTGATAAAGAAAATTTATTCCATATTAATAATATCACAGAAAGAAATTATTATAATGTTGATTTTATTAATCGAAATACGACCGATTTGAAAATAGGACGAAAATATTTATTAAAAAATTATGAAAAACTGGTGGATAATTTTAAGTCTGTATATATTATTACACGTGGAGCCGTTTTGGTCGAAGAAAGACAAAATGCAATTCAAACAATATTGGATAAAGTAGAAAATACACATTATTATGCTTTTGGTAATGATTATATAGGTAAAGACATTACAAAAAGTAAACTTGAAATATTTTTAAACGTTTTTATAAAACCCGATAAAATAAATAATATACTATTTCTTGATGATTCATATGAAGAACATTATAAAAATTTGAAATATATAAAAGAAAAAAATTTGAATATAAATTATTTATCTGTTTTAATATCTTGGTCTGGAAAAATAAAAAATTGAATTTTTATTTTAGATTGTAAAATAAAATTACACAATGAATGATATAATGCAGCAAATCGTTAATTATTACCAAAATTATAAAAATGATATTATTCCTAATGATGATTTAATAGCAATAATATTTAATTTTAAAATTATGGCAAGTATTGAAAAAATTGATGATATGATTATAAATAAATATGGTGATAATATGATTGATAGATTAGATTTTTATAATCATATTTATCATCATCATATTATGGATATTATAATAAAACAAATTGAATATAAAGATGATAAAAACTATTTTATTATTTCTATGATATTTATTGAGTTGCATAAATGCAACTTAATTAACCACATTATAGAATCTTCTACAGAACAAACAGTTGAAGATAATATAGCAGCACAAGCAAAATTAATAAATAAAAAAAAGATGTATTCTAAAATGATAACAAAGTTAGTTGAATTAGCAGACAAAGAAAAAGAAATGTATAGTAATATAATTGATTTAGTAGAAACAAATAAACATATGTATAATTAAATACAACAGTAATTTTATATTAATTCGTATTTGCAAGTCGGGCATTTTTTATTTTCAGTAAACCAATTATCAATACAGTCGATATGAAAATTATGTGAACATTTTATATTTCTTATAATGTCATCAACATCAATATTATCTTGACAAATGACACAGAATTCTGTGTCATTTTCATTAAGTTTTACAGTCGAATTTTTTAATAAATTTTTTGTTAAAAGTCCAATTTTAACATCTTGTAATTGTGTTAATATTGTGTATTCATCGAAAATATTAATTCGAGGAGGTGTATAACGAACTATTGTTCTTATCGGTTGGATGTAAAATGGTGGAAGAGGAGGAGAAACTGGAGACGTTCTTCTTATTGGAGAAACTGTTATACGACGACGTCTTCTACGATGCAAATTATTAGCATATACTATACCGCGTCTTCTACTTGGAGGTAAATTGGTATAATCCATTTTTATTTAAGATAAGAAAAAAAGAGATTTATACAAATAAATGTTTTAAACAAATAATGAATCATTGTTCTTATTTTATTAAGGATAAAGCAATGTTTGGAAGTTTTCCAACACAAGAATCTGTTGAAGAATTAGAAAATGAAGGTGTTATATATTTTGTAGATTTAACATCGTCTGATGAAACAAAAATTACACCATACACTACAAATCATACTTACATAAAATATCCGATTTTGGATCGGAATGTTCCAGAAAATATCCCGTCCTTTTGTCGTATGGTTATCATACTATCAGAAATTATAGTTAAATTACGAAAAAATGAAAAATTATACTTACATTGTCGTGCTGGGCATGGGAGGTCAGGTATATTGGTAGCCAGTATTTTGTGCTATATTTTCAAATTATCACCATATGACTCTTTATTATATACTACAAAATGTCATAGTAATCGTAGTATAATGAAAGATAAATGGAGACGTATAGGCTCACCTCAAACGTATCAACAGAAAAAGTTTATATATAAACTATTTCACCCTATCAATATGAATAAAATATATAAACCGAATATATACAGTTATAGAATATATATAAAAGATAATATTTTTAACAATATATTCCATGCTTACAATTATTATAGTCAAATATATGAGACTGACCCTTCTAATGTAATGTTTGTAGAATTTGAAGGAGAAAATTGGGATACTAAAAAAGAAAATATTATGAAATTTATTGTTGTAAAAAGTATTGAATCAAATTATGAATTGAGAGAAAATTTATTAAATTCACATTTAAGACCAATAATTGCTCATTTAGAACACGATAGTTTATGGGGAATAGGACACGATAATTGCGGTCAAAATAAATTGGGAAAAATATTAGATGATTTGAGATTGACATTTATAAGAGAAACACTGAAATAGATTTTTCTAACAAGAGTGTTATAATTTTGTGATACCTTTTAAACCATGAATTCAATTACATATATTAAAATATAAATACAAGACCGTATTTATATCTATAAAAGAAAATCAAAGATTTAGAAAATTCTATTATGAATTATATTTTTATTATAATTTTCTAAATAATGATTTAAAGAAATAGAATTATATAATAAAACTATGACAACATTAATTAATTCTCTTGATGAAAAGATTGCTTTTAATGATGAAACAATTAGAATCGTTGGTACATATGAACAACCTCTATTTGTAGCATCTGATATATGTAAGATATTAGGTCTATCTAATGTTACTGATACGCTAAAAAATTTACCTGAAAAATGGAAAACAATCGAAAATATAAACGTTTGTATCAATAAATCTATGACCTCGGAGAAAGATAGGTCTTACATTAGACGTCAACAACAGGAAATGAACTGTGTTACAGAAGCAGGTCTATATAGACTGATTATGCGTTCAAATAAACCTATTGCGCAAAAATTTCAAGAAGTAGTATGCGAAGACATTTTACCTTCTTTAAGAAAAAAAGGCGAATACAAAATTCAAAGTATCATTGATAAAAATAAAGAACTTGAAGAAGAAAAGTTGAAAATTGAACAAGATAATAAAATACTCGAAGATGAAAACAAAGCTCTTGAAGAAGAAAAATTAAGAATTGAGAAAGAAAAGTTAAGAATCGAAAAAGAAAAAATAGCACTTGAGAAAGAAAAGAAAGACCTTGATATTAAATTAGTACAAGAACAAATAGCAGTGATTAAGACAAAAAAAAGTTTAGAAGTAACACAAAAAAAGTTTACACATCGTCATAAATTTCCAGAAGATATAGGTTGTGTTTATATTCTAAAAGACCCTGATAATAGGTTAAATAAATATAAAATTGGTTTTACCCATGATATAAATGAACGATTAGCAACAGATAGAACAATGATACCACAAATTAAAGTATTATTTATTATGTATACAATACACTATAAATTATTAGAACAAATTATAAAAGTTAAGTATGAACTTAATTTTGAATATCAGAGTCATGAATGGATTATTCTTGATAAATCTGAAAATGAAAATTATCTAATTACAGGTATACGTGAAATTGACAGAACTTGTAAATTTAATGGTAAAATAGAAAACGAATTATGGAAATATAATTTAGAAATTGCGCCAGAATCTAAAAAAATAATTGATGAAATAAAAGAAACAAAAAAAGAAAATTTATCTCTCGAAGAAGATGAAAAATTGTTTGATAGACATCATTTAAATTTTGCAGGTAAACTGTCTTTAATTTTACCAACATATTTATTAAGATATGAATATGATAAAAAAAATAAAGATGCTACAGATGGAACAAGATATTGTAATGGATTTTGTCAAATGTATCAGTCAATTGATTTTTTCCCAATGAGAAGTTTATCGCCTCTAACAATTTGTATAAAATGTGATTCAATGGTTGATATAGCAAATATAAAAATATTAAACGGTGCTTTAACAGCTGAACAAATACGAAATGATCCAAAATTACTGGAAATAAAAGATAATGAAAGAATATGTCGAAAATGTAATAAAATTAAAAATAAAGAAGAATTTCCGGAAAGAAGAAGACAGTGTAAAACATGTAGGAATGCAGTTCGTTCTAAATTTGGTAAAGATTTTGCTAATCGAATAGATGAAGAAATTAAAATTTTGAATGATTTAACATTTGAAAATAAAGTGTCAAAAATTAACATTTATATCAAATATGAATTACAAACAATTATGCAATATTTGAAGATTCCAAGAAAATTCAATGATACAAAACAAATAATGATCGATAAAATTATTTCACATTATAAATTACAATAAAGTTTTTATAACTAAAAAAAGTTATAAAAATTCAATTACGTTTTTTACTTTTCTTCTATTACTTCAGTTTTTGTTGGTTGTTGTTGTGCTTTCATCATTTGAGCCATCATAGCATTTATATCTATACCTCCTGCACCCGTTCCTCCTGCACCACCCCCCGCTGCACCTAAACTGCTTAATAAAGGTGCTACAGAAGACATTAATCCTGATAAATTAATAGCAGGTTTTCCATCTTCAGTAGGTGGTGCTAAACTATTACACATTTTCTCTACAGTTCCCATCAATTTTCCTAAATCGAGAGAACCATTTTGTGTCTGACTTGACATATCACTAAATAATTCCGTCAAAACACCAGAATTCAAAATAGAGTTAACAGCTTCCATTGGATTTGTAGAATTTGGATTTACATTTGATTCTACTTTATTGATAATATTCTCGAGAAAGTTTGATTCATTTGAAGTTTCATTTTTCTTGAGAATTTCTTTTGCTCTACCTGCAGGATCCACAAATGCAGAAATCGTCAAAATATGTTTCCATATAATATTTAACGTTTCTTTATCCGCAGTTCTCATTATACCCCCAAGGTCAATAAAAACGCGAGAAGAATATTCGATTTTATCAACAGATAACTTATCTAAACTTTTTGATAAGATTGCTTCCCTATTAGAAACACAAAAATTCTTAAAAGCAATAATGTGCTTTCCAATAGCCTTTTCATGAGTAATGGTTGTTTTGTTTAACAAACGTTGATATAACTTGAGAGAGTGATTTTCACCTCCAAAAATTTCACTTAAATCATTAGTGAATGTACTAATTGCTCTAAAAGTCAGTAAATTATAATCAGTTGTCATTATTAATTAAAGAGTTCTTTTATTTAAATCACTTTTTTTACGATGTGATATTTATAAACAATTTTTTTTTAATTCTATCATAGTACATATCATTTAATAACAAATCATCCAAGTCATATCCGTATATTCCGAATATTCCATTTGTACAATTTCTATTTAACACTGTTCCTCTATTTTCTAAAGGTATAACAACACCGGTAAATTGATAATATACAATTCCTTTACCTTCACATTTATTACACATAAAAATATTATATCTACATATAGGACACGTTTTAGAAGATGATATCCATTTATTAATACACGAATTATGGAAAATATGTTTACATTTTAGTTTACAAGCATCAATATCATCTAAATAATCATTACAACATATAATACATTCATCAATTTTATCCTCATTTTTAATTTCTTCGACATATTTTGATAAATCATTTAATCCACAAGAAGAACAAACTTTCTTTAAATTATAAATTTGCGGAGTAGATGTTCTTTCTTCTTCTTTGTAAATATATTCATATAAAACTTTTATGGAATAAATTATTTCGCTTAAAGTAAATCCATTTTCTGAATTTACTTTAATTTCAAAAACGTGAGATAAAGGATAAAATATAGAAACAGTAAATGAATTATCAGGAATTACTTTTTCATTTGAATTATATAATTTTCCATAGACTCCTTCCGGAATATTTTTATCAAAAGATGATAATCGAATACTTGTTTTTATTATTTTATTGTAAAATTCACATTTACCATCTTTAAATGTAGGATTATGTTTAATTATTAATTGTTGGTCATCATTTTCATCTATTTCCATTATTATATCACATTCTTCATTACATATATGATGACTATAGAATTTTATATCCCAATTATTTCTGGTAGTTCTTATAGGATATATTCTTTTCATTCTCTTTTATTTTAAAAGATTAAAATAAAAAAATAATTTCAAAATATACCTTGTGTATTTGATATACCTCCAAATTCACCTAATTCTATAATTTTAGGTTTTACAATATATGTTTTTAATTTTATTGGTAATGATATGTCATATGGTTTATCTATGGGTAATAATGAATTTATTTTTTCTATAGTTATATTTTTATTATTTACAAGATAAGCGTGAGTTCCATGTAAATATTTAATCTTATTAAATGAATTAATAGAAAATTCTTCGAAATAATTATAACCAATAGATAAAATATCCCAATCTTCAGGAATATCTTTCAATGCTTTAATTTTTTGAAATGTATCTACTTCTATATTTGCATCATCTTCTAAAATTAAAACTTGTTTTTTTGATTCAAGTGCTTTTTTTAACATATGGATATGACTTAAATAACAACCGATTTCGCCTTTTGTCATTTTATTATTTATATTTATAATTCCATTTTTTTTCATTTCATCAATATCTAATTCATGCCCATTTACGGCATAAATATAATCAGGAATTATACCTAATTTTTCCCGTCTTTTATAATCTTTTTCTAAAGAAACAACAAAAATATTTAAAAAATCGTTCATTTATTATAATAAATAAATTATATAAAAAATTTTGTTTTATGATTAGGGGGATTGTAAACGTGAAATGTAATTGCAATTTCATCTGACGCATTTAAAATACTATGGTATCCTATATCGTTTTTCATAAAACTAACATCATTAGTTTTCATAAAATTACTTTGATATAACTCAAGAGAATCAGTTTTGTAACGATTTTCAATTAATTCACCGCTTAAAACTTTTAACCAGCAACCATTACAACTATGGTCGTGAATAGGAGCGTTTTGATTTTTATTCCAAGAAATTATAAATATTTCAAAATTATCATTTTCAAATATTTTATTTCTACAATATCTTTTGTCATCAACTTTTACATATTGTTTCCAATCACTACCATTATAATCTTTCAAAATATTTCCGATATTATCGAAATTTGGTTCATTAGATATTTTTAAAATTATATTTTCTAACATTTTATTTTTTATTTTTAATTTTAAAATTGAATTTTTTTTTAATTTAAAATTATGTAATAATAATTTATATTATGAGTGACGAAATTAAGGATATGACATTAGAAGATACAATTAAAACATTAGAAGATACAATTAAGTTAGAAAAATTTAAATCATCTCTTTATAGAAAAATAATTGAAGCAAATACAAATATTATTATTCCAGACAATAATGGAGATATCGTAGAACAATTTAACGAATTACAAAAATTATTTAAAATGGCAATTATTGAAAAACCAATTCAAGAAAATAAATCATCATATAAAATATTCAAAAATATGGAATTAGCAGATGAACCATCTATCGATGAACAAAATAGTAAAATTTTTGATAAATATATATATGAAAACGATGACGGATTTACTGTAGCTGAAGCAAATAAAATATTTGAACAATCTTTTAGAGATATTGAGAAAAGTAAAGTATTTACGAAAATTTTAGAAAATATAAAAAATACAAGAACAAAATTAGTAAGTATAACTATTGATGAATATGCAAATATGATAAAAGAACATATGGATAAATTAAATAAAATATTTTTGGAAAAAGGACTCTCGGAAAAAACAATAATGAAAAATATAACTACATCTCTTTCACCTCTCGATTTACGAATCGTCTCATATCCTCCGTATATAAATACAAAACTTGCTATGGATGATATAGCAAGATATAAAAAACATATTATATATTCTCTTAATTTTTCTAAAAAATATGTACCATTCAATTATGATGATACTTTCAAATCATTTTATAATTATGGAACTGTAATTTGCACACTTGGAGAATGTATAGAAAGAAATTTATTTAATATTTACGGATATAATAATTTAGTTTATATTCAAATACCGAAATCAACAGATGCTGACCCATTTAGTTTTTATCATCTTAAAAAAATTGAGAATAAAAAGAGATATTGGAATATGGATTGTCGTTTAGAAGATTTAAGTAATAAATTTATTGATAATATAAGACCGTATTTAATTGATGTTTTCAGAAAAATATATTTTGATATTTTTTGTGATAATGATTATCGTCCTAATTTTCTGGCGAAAACGGATCAGGCAGATACAGATATAAAACAAATTACACAAAGTATATGTTTATTATGTAATCCTAAAAAATTTAATAAATTTTTGAGAAATATTGTAAAAACTAATGCTACATATAAAGTAACGTCAAATGATATTAAAAATTTATCAGCAGATGATTCATCGCAACGTCGTCGATTTGAAAATGAAAAAGAAAAAATTGACCCAGTAGAAACTATGAAAATATTATTTGACAATATTTCATCTGAAGAAGCAGTTGATTATTATCGTTCTGTAAATTCATATGTGTAAAAATATTTTTTTAACCAAATCAGGTTAAAAAATAAAACTTTTAATTTACGCTCCATTTTGCTTTACATTTCAGACATTGATGAAACGATGTAATACCTTCATCTCCAGAACGACATTGTTTAGAAAAACTATAAACTCTTCTGGAACCACAACGACATTCAACAATTCCTTCTTCAATTTGAAACGGGTTAACAATAAAATCATCTTGTTCTTCTTCTTCTTTTATATATTCATTTAACGATTCGTGATTCCATAGAAAATGATGGGATTTAATATCGTTTAAAATATCTTGAAGATTTTTACCAGATGATATATCACTAATAACTTGATATAATATTTTCTTATATAAATCTTCATTATCATCGCATACATCAAAAATATTTTTTTCAATGATATCAATATTTTGTTTTTGTGTAAGAACACATTGTAATGACGTTTTACCAATATCTCTCATAATAGTAGTCTTTTAAAAATATTTTAAAAACTAAAATAAAATATTCAATTATTTTTTTCTATGTTAATATAAATGATAGATATTTTTATATGTGTACTTGAAATTGTTATTATAATACATATTTTATGCCTAATTTATTATCAAGAAATTCGCCCAATTATTAAAGAAAATTTTTATATTAAACCGGAATGTGCAACCGAACCAAAAATATTAGAATTACAAGAAAAATTAAAACCAATGTTTGCTGATGATGTTGTTTATACTGGTTCACTTGCGAATATTAATAAAAAGAAAATATTATATGATCTTACTTTATGTAAAGGTGAAAAATCTTATACAATAAATAAAGAAGATATATATTTATGTTTAAAAGATGAAAATAATAAATATTATGAAGATAATATGTTAATATATGTACTTATACACGAAATTGCTCATCATGTAACTTTGTCTATTGGACATACACCTGAATTTCACGAAAAATTTCAACTTTTACTTGATAAAGCGAAAGAAATGAAAATATATGACCCAAGTATACCAACTGTGAAAAATTATTGTATGAAATAAAATTTTTTTTAAACAATTGTTGTTTAAAAAAATCGTTGCCGATACTGAGAATCGAACTCAGGTTTCTGATTTACAAGACCAGTGTATTAACCACTATACGATACCGGCTTATTATATAAAATCGTTGTCTTTAAATTAACATTTTAAACTTTTCGATCGATTTTATCAATCCTTGTTTAATATTTTCCATATTTGGTTTGTTAACCGGTTTGCATATCGACAAACACTGCTCAAAAGTAGTATTTTTATTTAATAAAAGTAAATCATTTTTATTAAAATCCATATCAAAAACCGAATAATAATCTCGGAATTTAAATGAATCTTGCATATGATGTATCGCTATATTTGTTTCTCTTGATTTAAAACATCCATTATTAATACCATATGAATCTGCAACTACTAAACCGTGTAATGAAGAAGTGATAATATTTTCACAAGAATAAATATCATTAATAACTGTTTCTATATAATTTCGCGGATCAATCATAATCACATCCGGATTATTAAAAACATCAAATTTCTCGATTGGGTCATCCCTCATATTAACTATATCACAATAATTTGGCATTATTCCTAATTTATATTTAATACTTCCTCTGATTTTCGGCTCATAAATCTTTTCTAAAATTAATCCACCATCTCCTAAATATGTATTTGATGTGTCATTGATAAATTGTTTTTTAGATAATTTACCACGAACGCAAATTGGGTCGTGCTTTAAATGAAGTGTTTTTGTATTATACATAAATCCAGAAGACCATACATATCCTTGATAGTCGTTTGGACACATATGTAATAAAGAACCAATACCATAAATAGATGGATTCTTTTCTTCATAAACCAAATTCATATTGAATTTAGAAAAAATGTATGGTGATAAAATATCACCAAAATTTGTATATTTGTTATCAATATTCGATATCCAATAACCTGTAATAGTTTTCATAATTTATTTCATAAAATTATGTTTTTAAAATAATCTTTTTTTAAATAAAAATGATTCAAAAAAAATATGGTACAATATTATTATCGGATTCTCGTTGTCTAAAACAAGTTAATGAATTAAATTTAGATAAAACAAGTAATACACAAAAAATCGATATTAATGTTCCTGAATCTTTTGATGGACGAATAACTTGGAAAGATTATTATGACGAAAATATTGATTATCAATCTTCTTGTATTTCTTGTTGGGCTTTTGTTGCTCTTTTTACACTTGCATCCCGTCTTTCAATTTATACAAAAGGTCAATATAATTTTAAATTTTCTGTAGCAAAAATGATTTTTCAAAAAAATGATTTGAAATGGGATGATGTTAAAAAAGAAATTACATCTGGAATCACATTTGATTATATAAATCCAGAAAAGAAAATAATTGTTAATTCTTGCTCAGAAAACAGTTTATTAGAAGCATGGCAATATTTATATAGTTTTGGTGTTCCAGAAGAAAGTTGCGTCAACGATAAAACAAGAATTGATAATGTTTATTCTGGAAATATTTTATTTGGTGATTCATATGATATTTGTCCTACCACAAAAGAAGAAATGATACATCATCGCGTTTCCGGATATTATTATGTTTCTGGAACAATGAGTAAAAATGCAAAATTTGCTTCAGGAAATGAAATGAATATTAGACGTGAAATTTATCATTGGGGACCTTGTTCAACCGCGATGAGAATTTTTAAAGATTTTTTAGATTGGGACGGGAATGGTATATATAAATGGGATTCGGAATCTGAACAAATTAGCCCAGTCGGGCATGCTGTTGTTATAATGGGATGGGGAGAAGAAAATGGTACGCCATATTGGATTGTGAGAAATAGTTGGGGTAAAGATTGGGGAGATAAAGGATATTTTAAAATTGTTCGTGGTTTAAATAATTGCGAAATTGAAGAAAATTGTTTTGTAGGATATCCTACAATACCATCGTTAAAATTATTTATTGAATATCCAATTTTGTATCGTTTTGACGATTTCATCTTGAGAGGAAAATGGGGAATACAAGATAATGGATATAAAATGACATCTTATGAAAAAATACTAAAGAAAAAGAATACGAAAATAAAATTAAATGAATTTATTTATAATGTTAAGTATTGGGCAGATTTTTCTAAATTAATTGCAGGAAAATTGGATACAATCGTTTTTAATACAATAATGGAAAAACCAACGGAAGAACCAACGACACCAGAACCAACGGAAGAACCAACGACACCAGAACCAACAGAAAAACCAACGGAAGAAGAAACGACACCAGAACCAGTAGAAGAAATGTACGAAAATGATTGTGATTGTGAATACGATGATAATGATAAATATATTAATTATACAATTTATGTTTTGATTTTCTTGATATTGTTTAAATTTTTTGTAAAAATTTTTAATAAAAATAATAATAATAATAATAAATGAACAAAATTTTTATTATAATTTTTTTATCATGTATTGTAATTGCTGTTGCAGTAGTAATATTTTTTAAATTTTTTGGTCAACAACCAACGACAACACTTAAACCAACGATAAAATTTAATCCAACGACAACACTTAAACCAACGACAATGGAACAAACACCATCAACGACAATGGAACAAACACCAACAACGATGGAACAAACACCAACAACGACAATGGAACAAACACCAACAACTACAATGGAACCAATACCAACAACGACAATGGAACCATCAACTACACCAACACCTACACCATTTTTAGTATTATATAATAATGGAATAGGACAACAAAAAGATTATTTATTGGGAGGTGAATATAATAATGAATATATCCTATTATTCGATGATAATGGTAAACAATTATCGAAAATTTACCAACCTAATGAAATTGTAAAATTTAGATTTAAAAATCCTATAACAGAACAAGATGATTTTGTTGATTTAAGAATAATTTATTCAAGAGATAATGTTTTTAAGGCAACATTAGAATTAAACATACAGCAATTACCTCCTCCAAAAGATATATTATTTTTATATTACGATGGAAAAGGACAAGATTATTCATTGGAAGGTGGATATCAAAAAAAAGATGTTGTTTTAGTAGATGATAATGGTAAAAAATTATCGAAAATTTATAAACAAAATGAAATTGTAAAATTTAGATTTATAAATCCTATAACAGAACAAGATGATTTTGTTGATTTAAGAATAATTTATCAAAGAAGTAATGTTTTTAAAGCAACATTAGATTTAAACATACCACAATTACCTCCTGCAAAAGATATATTAGTATTAGAAAATGAAGGAATAATATATAACGGAAAAGAATATATTATATATGCAAAATATAATGAAAAAAATATACCATTAATACATAATAAATTTAATACAGACAAGTATAAAATTAATGAAATTTTAACATTTAATTTTGAAAATCCAATAACACAACAAAACGATTTTGTTGATTTAAGAATAAATTCAATTGGAGATGAAAATTATTCAAAATTCAGTGCTACATTAAATTTAGAAATACCACCATTACTTTCTTCAAGTGAAGCTTTAACTTTAGATAATAATGGAATTAGTAATTATGATTATATATTATACGGAAAATATAAATTAGAAAAAGGTGAAAAAACAGTTCAGTTATATGATGATGCTAACCCGTTGACATATGATACAAAGCTGTATGTTTATACACCATTTCGATTTTACAAACCCAACGAAATTGTAAAATTTAAATTTACAAATCCTATAACAGGTCGAGATGATTTTATCAATTTAAGAATAATTTATTCAAGAAATCTTGTTTTTAAAGCAACAAAAAATTTAGAAATACCGAAATTACCTCCTATAAAAGAAGTATTAACATTAAAGAATAATGGAATAGGAACGGTATCGTTGCAATATCAATATCCATTAGTTTCATTAACAGGAAATTATAACGGTACAGATATTGTGTTAACAGATGGCAATTTTATAAATCAATATGAACAAAATCAAATTGTAAAATTTACATTTATAAATCCAATATCAGAGCAACTTGATAATGTTGAATTAAGAATAATTTATATGAAATATAATGACCGAATATTTAAAGCATCATTAGATTTTAACATACCCCAAATACCTCCTGCAAAAGATATAATAATATTAAGTAATGATGGAAACGGAACAAATTATACATTGGAAGGAACATATCAAGGTAAAAATGTTGTCTTACAAGATTATATTAATACTAATAAAACTTATGACAATAACCAAATTGTAAAATTTAAATTTGAAAATCCTATAACAGAACAGGATGACTATATTGATTTAAGAATAATTGAATCATCGTATACACGTGCACCATATACATATAAAATAACTTCAATGAATTTTCAAGCAACAAAGCAATTAGAATTACCACAATTTCAAAAAGAATTACTTTTTATTGATGAAAAAACAATAGGAAAAAATTATTCATTAACAGGAACATATAAAGGTCAAAATATTAATTTATTTGATGAATTACGAAATGGTAAAGGTTTAATACCTACTAATGGGAAAATATTATCAGAAGATGAAAAAAAATTAGTATTTTATGAAACTAATCAAATTGTAACATTTAGATTTTACAATCCAGAAAGAAAAGAAAATGATTTTATTGATTTAAGAATAATTTATTCTAACTTGGATTGGACTTATGACATGGTTTTTAAAGCAACAAAACAATTAGAAGCACCGACGATAACTCCAATTCAACTTAACGAAAATGTATTACAATTAAATACTGTTGGTTCATATATTATGATTGGAGGAAATTATAATTTTAATGGAAATAGATATTACATTGATTTAGTTGATTACTTATATTTTATAAATAGTAATAGAGAACAACGAGGAAATTATAGAAATTATGTATCTGGACAAATTGTAAAATTTAGATTTATAAATCCAATTACATATCAAACTGAATATGTGAATCTAATTATTACTCCTACCGGAAATGATAATTTTACAGCACAAATAACAACAAATCCTGTATCAATACCAACAACACCACCGCCAACAACACCACCGCCAACAACACCGCCACCGACAACCACACCAACACCCGGATTGATATTAATTAAAACATTTTCGGGGATATATAATGGTAAGAATTATTCTGTATCAGGTAAATATAATGGTATAAATGTTACTTTATATGATGATTTACGCTATTGCTTAACAAAAGCTACAAATGTTGTAACGTATGCAGATAAAAAATGTAACAGTACCAAAGATGATTATTTAATAACAACTGACTGGTCGGGTAAAAAATTAAGCCTCGAACAACACAAAATAAAAAATTACAAACCTAATGAAATTGTTAAATTTATATTTAAAAATCCAGTAACACAACAAAATGAATATATCAATTTAAGAATAATTGATTCATTTTATCAGGATTTTGAGGTGAAATTTAATGCAACTCTTGATTTAAATCCATCAGATCCGTCATTGATAAAGTACGACACCTATTATGATGAGGATGTTTACGAAAACGGTAAGATAATCTACACCGTCTCGAAATGGTGGAAGATAAATCCCCCGACTCCGACGACAGAAAATTACCAAAACTTATGGAGGGAAAGTATTGGTATACTTTAAAAATCATTGAATTCTTAAAATTAAAATTGAAATTTTAAGAATGAAAAATATTAAAAAATAAGCATGAATCGAAACACTTTTTTTACTTATAATTGGTTTGTTGATGATAGCGAGACTGATATAACAGCAATACGTGTTTATGGTATCGGTGAAAATAATGAAAATATTTGCGTAAGAATCAATGATTTTACTCCTTATGTATATATCGAATTACCTACTCATATACCGTGGAATGATATGAAAGCGCAATTACTTGGTAATAAAATTGATGAAATTATGGGAAAACATAAACCATTGAAAAAATGTTTGATGTGGAAACAAAAATTATATGGCGCTCATTTAAACGAAGATGGTTCAAGAAAGAAATTTCCTTATCTATTTTGTTCTTTTTCTAACAAAAATGATTATAAATCATTATCTTATACTATTCAAAAAAAAAATATAATCGTTTCTGGTATTGGTGCCGTCAAATTAAGAATGCATGAACAAGACGCTGACCCTATTTTACAACTTACTGTAGCTAAAGATTTACCGACATCTGGATGGATTACTTTTGTCGGTAATTTAATTTCTTCACCTGACGATAAAATAACTTTATGCGATTTAGAATATAAAGTCAATTGGAAAAATATGAAAAAACACGACCGAGCAACTGTTGGTTTGCCTAAAATAATGGGGTTTGATATTGAAGTTAATTCATCAAATCCAAGTGCAATGCCTAAAGCTGAAAAACCAGAAGATAAAATATTTCAAATATCTTGTATTTTTTCTCGTGAAGGGTCAAACGAACATGAATCGCATTTATTAACGCTTGGAGACCCAATAGAAAGCATCGTAGGTGAAGAAGTTATAATTCATCGATTTTTGAATGAGGCAGAATTAATTGTTGGATTTACTGAATTAATACGTAAAGAAAATCCAAATGTTATTGTTGGTTATAATATATTGAATTTCGATATACCATATATGATTGAACGTTCAAAACGCCCAGGCAGAGTTAATCATATTTTTGACACACTTGGTTTTCATAAATATAATCACGCAAAAGAAAAAACTATTGTTTGGTCTTCATCTGCTTATAAAAATCAGGAATTTAAATTTCTTGAAGCTGAAGGACGATTATTTATAGACCTTTTACCTTTAGTAAAGCGTGATTTCAAAATGGATAATTACAAGTTAAAAACTGTATCTGATTTTTTTATTGGAGAAACAAAAGACCCGTTATCAGTAAAAGGAATATTTAAATGTTATAGAATTGGAACGAAAAAGGAATTAGATGGGACTTATAGTGAAAAAGCGAAAAAAGCTATCAGTATAGTCGGCAAGTATTGTGTCCAAGACTCAGTTCTCGTTGTTAAATTAATGGAAAAATTACAGACGTGGGTAGGGTTGACAGAAATGGCAACGGTGTGTCAAGTTCAACCATTTTCTTTATTTACACAAGGACAACAAATAAAAGTATATAGTCAAGTATATCGTTATTGCTACGAAAAAAATATAGTAGTAGAAAAAGATGGATATATTTGTAAAGATGATGAAAGATATACTGGTGCGCACGTGTTTCCGCCAGTTCCAGGAATATATGATAGAGTAGTTCCCTTTGATTTTGCATCGCTTAAGATGGGCGAGAAAAGATATTTTTAAAAGAAATATCTAGTCGTTTATATAACGGCGAGACACCTTATAATGACGGGAAATCCATTATAGTCTTAACTACTAACTTTTATTTGGAAACAAGTAAAAGGACCACGATTAATAGTCGTACCCAATAGTAATAATGTTAAGAATTTGGTAATCCGCAGATAAAGAATCTAAATCTATTTTATTAGACATGGTTCTTCTTCAACGACCGCACGGGTGTCGGTAGATGATAGTTTATTAAACTTGAATTTGCTTAAGATACAGTCTATTCTTATAATAAATTATAAGTAGTAAAGTTATCCTACAACTATTATAGCATACAATATAGATTATTCAACATTGGTCACCGACCCAAATATTCCAGATAGTAAATGTCATGTATTTGATTGGGCCGAACATATAAATTGTATTGTAAGTGATACAAATATAACAATAGATAATTATGGGATAAATATCGAAGATTTAGAAAATAATAATAATTTAGTTTTATCTCATTCAGAAAAAACTAATTTATTAGAATATAAAAAACAAAATAATTTTTTTAAACAAGGTGAAAAAGATTGTATTGAAATATTTTTTGAGGATGGTTCTAGTTTAAAATGCACACCTGAACATAAAATTATGACTTCTAAAAATGAATGGATTGAAGCACAAAATATAACTTTGAATGAAACAAAAATCAAAAAAAGTATAATATATCCAAAAACAAAATTTGCAGATAATATATGTGATTTTGAATTAGAATATGCTGAAATTAAATTAAATATGAAAAATTCGGATAATGTAAATAAATTTTGTAAATTTTCAAGATTATTTGGAATGATATATACAGATGGAAGTATTGATAAAAATAGAGTTACTATTTATTGTGGAGATATTGTAGATGTCAATTCAGTTATTAATGATATTGAAGATATATGCGGTAAAAAACCTGCGTATAGATTTGTTGATAGAAATGATAATGGTTCAACCTATTTTCATATTACAGTTCCTTATGAATTTCATAACAGCTATTTACATAATTTAGGAGATGGATATGGTGGTAGAATGAGTAGAGAAAGTAAATTTCCATCATTTATATTAGATAAAAATTGTCCAAAAATTTTAAAACGTGAATTTTTAGCTGGTATGTTTGGTGGAGATGGTATAACATCTAATTATTGCGAGAGCACAAAAACGTATACTAATCCATCTTTTTGTAAATCTAAAAATTTTAATTATATCGAAAACTTAAAAGATTTTATGGAAATAATGCAAAAAATGTTATTTGAAGAATTTGGTATTGGGTCGTATTTAAATGGTCCTTATAAAAAAAATTCTGCTAAAGATTGTTTTACAATGACTTTAAATATCAATGTCAATGATGTTATAAAATTCAGGGATGAAATTGGTTTTAGATATTGTACATATAAAAGTTTCAAATTGGATATTTTATGTTCTTATAAAAATTTAATGAACAAAGTATTCGAAGAAAGAGAAAAATCATTTGAAATAATTAGGGAATTACATAAAACTATGAAATGGAAAGATGCAGTTATAGAAGGTCATAAAATTATCAGTAAAAATGATATTATTTATAATAAACATTATGCATTTCCAAATGTACAATGCGTTATTGATTCTAACCGTCGTCCACGAGATGGAAATAAAAAAACTTTTTGGTCTACAAATTTCCCTTCATTTGCTCAATATTTAAAAAATTTAAATGTGTATAGTTTTTTTGTTAATAACAAAACAAAAGATTCATCTATATATTGTATGGAGCGGTTACATGTTGATGATATACCTTTTTATGAATTAAAAGTTATTGGAATTAGAAATATTGGAATTCAAAAAGTCTATGATATTGAAATAAAAGATAATCATTCTTTTTTAGCAAATGGAGTAGTCGTTCATAATTGTAGTCACGATCCAAAGGTGATTAAGAAAAATAAATTGACAGAGTATATAGATGGCGAAAAAGAGAAAATAAAAAAATTGCGAGAAAAAAGAGATGATAAAAAGAATAAAACAACAAAACAAAAAATAATTGATGAATTAAATAAAAAAGTAGAGGAATTAAAACCTTATATAGAAGAAAGGTCAAAAGTAGTAAAATCAATAACAAAGAATGTGATGTGTGCTCATAGATATTATCGTTTTCTTAAAGAACCGAAAGGAGTAATGCCTACTATTCTACAAAATCTATTGGATGCGCGTAAAAATACAAGAAAAATTATTAAGGAAAACAATTCAATGATTAAAAATATTGACGATGAAACAAAAATTAGCGATTTGACAATGTTAAATAATGTTTTAGATAAGCGACAATGGGCTTATAAAATTTCCGCAAACAGCATGTATGGGGCTATGGGAGTTAGACGTGGATATTTACCATTTATGGCTGGAGCATGTTGCACTACGTTCATGGGTAGAACTAATATTGAAATCGTAGCTAAAACGATTCCAGAAAAATATGGTGGTGAATTAGTATATGGAGATCAACTGGTTTCAGTAATGTATAATTGACATTGCTAGTCGATAATGTATTCGGCAACATATTCAAATTGCGGGGACAACTAATGTTATTTTAATACTAAACATTTATGGAAACATATATGGATTAATCAATTAATAGTTGATGAAGTAAAAAATTAAAATAAAAAGTTAATCCGCATCCAAGCTTCTTAACCAAAAATGGAAAGAAGAAGGTTCAACGACTAAATGGATATGGGCGAAAGCTTAAGATATAGTCTACTCCTATTTGAAAAAATATGGTATTAAGGACAGATTCAAATTATATACATTTCCCTCAATTAAAAACAGCCCAAGAAACATGGGATCATGCAGAAATGGTAGCAAATGAAATTTCTAAACTGTTTCCGAAGCCGATTAAATTAAGTCGGTAAAAAATAGTTTTAAAAGAACTATTTAGTCAGTAATTGGCAAGACACCTCAAAAAATCGGGGAACCCCTTAATAGTTTTTAACTACTCCTTATATTTTAAGAAATTAAATATAATACCAAGGATAATGACCTCTGGCATAGTAATAACGTTAAAAATAGGGTAATCCGTACGTAAAGAATCTAATTCCGTTATGGCAAGGATATGATTCTCGTTCAACGACTCGTTTCACAAATTAATTTAAAGATATATATTCTAATATTTAGAATATTAATTAATTGGAATGGTAAAAAATTGTGAACATGGAAAAGGTAAATATAAATGTAAAATTTGTAATCCTTCTGCTTATTGTGAACATGATAATTATAAGTATAGTTGCACTAAATGTAACCCAAAAAAAGAAAATAAAAAACAAAAAAGAGTAAATTGTGAACATAATAAAAGAAAAGATAGTTGTTCATTATGTTCTGGATGTATCCATAAAAAATTAGTATGTATTGATTGTACACCACAATTTTTTTGTTTGCATAAAAAAAGAAAAACATTATGCGTTGAGTGTAATGGTGGTTCAATATGTGTGCATAAAATTTGCAGATCATTATGCAAAGAATGTGGAGGATCATCATATTGTAAACATTCTAAAAGAAAATCAGTTTGTTTTGAATGTTCTAATGGAAAAGGTTCTTTTTGTGAACATAAAAAATTAAAACATAGTTGCGTTGATTGTAAAGGTTCACAAATATGTGAACATATGAAACATAAAAAATATTGTTTAGATTGCAATGGATCACAAGTATGTATTCATAAAAAAACAAAATATTTTTGTTTAGATTGTAATGGAAAAGGAATATGTGAACATAAAATAAGAAAATATGATTGTAAATTTTGCAGTCCTTTTAAACATTTTGTAAATTTACAAAGAAACAGACTAAGAACTATTTTAAAAAATACTGGAAAAAATAAACATACATTAGAATATTTAGGATGTTCTGCAAAAGAATTTTTTGAACATATTAAATCTAAAATGACTGATGAAATGACAATTGATAATATTCATTTAGATCATATAAAACCTGTTTCTAAATTTAATTTAAATAATTTAGAAGAAATTTATGAATGTTGTCATTGGTCAAATATACAACCTTTATTAGCAAAAGATAATTTGGAAAAAAATAATAAATGGACAAATGAAGATGAAATAAATTGGAGAACCAATATAATAAAATATAAATGTGAACAACGGGTGTCGGTCGACAACACATAATTAGCCATTATGTGTCGGCTTAAGGTATAGTCTAGTCCTTTATGAAAATAAAGGTATAAACGAAAATTAGAGTTCGAACAAGTAATATATTGGCGTTTCTTCATCTTAACAAAAAAGCGATATATGTATAAATCTTGCGGTGAAGACGGTGTTGTAGATAAAAAAGTTGGAAAGAAAGGAGTGTTGCTTGCTCGTAGAGATACATCTGTATTTGTAAGAAATTTATATGAGCAGATTATAATGAAAATTTTTAATAATGAAGATAGAGATGATATTCTCTATTATATTTTAGAACAAATTAATAAATTGTTTTCGAATTCTTTTCCGTATAAAGATTTCGTAATAACAAAATCAGTCGGTAATACACATAACATGGAATGCGTCCCACATACAGATGATAGCGGAAAAACTATTTCAAATAAAATGAAAATAGGTGATTATATTGTGCCTAAATTACCAACAGATAAAAAAGAGAGAGATGAACAGTTAAAAAAGAAAAATGCAGAAACAGAAAAAGAATATTATGAAAAATGTTTACCTGCACAAGTTCAACTTGCCGAAAAAATGAGGTCAAGAGGACAACCGGTTCAAGTAGGTTCAAGATTAGAATTTTTGGTTTCTGATATTGTAAATCATCAAAGCAAACAATATGATAAATTAGAAAGTATAGATTATTTTGTCGCACATAGTGATGTGCTTACAGTCGATTTCTTTTATTATCTAAAAGTAGCAATTAATTCAATTGATGAGATTCTAAATATCGCATTTGATAGAGATGATAAAAGATATAAATATCGGTTCAAAAAAGATTTTATCCAAGAACAATATAACTTTCGATATAAGATACGACGAAAAGTTTTGGATGAATTGAAGGATTTATATAAATTTAAGTTGATTTTTAAAAATTAAATATTTTTTTTACGTAATTTTTTATTATTTTTAATAATAAAAATATGGGAAATATTATAACACAAGCAAATAACGATGAAAGGTCATATGCCGTTAATGACGCTGGTGATTTTTCAGTAAAAAATAATTTTACTGCTACTACAGGTACAATAAATAATTTTACCGCTGATACAGGTACTTTTAATAATGTAGTATACTTTAAAGATAATATTAAAACTTTAACGATAGATGATATTAATTTAACAGCATTTAAGAGTGATTATGATAATTTGAAAAATACAGTTACTAATTTGTCTTCTAGTGCAGGAGCAGGTACATTTTCAGGCTCTGTAAGTGCATCATCATTTACTGGTACTGATGGAACATTTACAACATTGAAAACAACATCGATAAATATTGATGGTAATGTTATAGGAGGAAATAATAATAGTTTTATCAAACCTACAAAATTTACAAATGGTCTAACTGTAGAAAGTGGAAGTGGTGAATTTACCAGTGGACTAACATCTACAACTGGTAATTTTAGCGGATTATTAACTGCAAATTCTGGTAATTTTACAAATGGACTAACATCTACATCTGGTAATTTTAGTGGAATTTTAAAAGCAGATGGTGGATTATCTGGTACAACTGGTAATTTTAGTGGTGGACTAACATCTACAACTGGTAATTTTAGTGGTGGACTAACATCTACAACTGGTAATTTTAGTAGTGGACTAACATCTACAACTGGTAATTTTAGTGGATTATTAACAGCAGATGGCGGATTAAATGGTACATCAGGAACTTTTACTACTGGACTAACATCTACAACTGGTAATTTTAGTGGATTATTAACAGCAACTGGTGGATTATCTGGTACAACTGGTAATTTTAGTGGTGGACTAACATCTACAACTGGTAATTTTAGTGGAATGTTGTCAGCAACTGGTGGATTATCTGGTACAACTGGTAATTTTAGTGGTGGACTAACATCTACAACTGGTAATTTTAGTGGAATATTATCAGCAACTGGTGGATTATCTGGTACAACTGGTAATTTTAGTGGAATATTATCAGCAACTGGTGGACTAACATCTACAACTGGTAATTTTAGTGGAATGTTATCAGCAACTGGCGGATTTACTGGTACAACTGGAACTTTTAATGGATTGTTAACTGCAAATAATGGATTAACTGTACCTACTAATTCAACACTTACACTTAATGGTAATATGACCGGAACAGGAAATATTAATTTAGGTTCAGGAACTTTTACTACTGGACTAACATCTACAACTGGTAATTTTAGTGGAATGTTATCAGCAACTGGCGGATTTACTGGTGCATCAGGAACTTTTAGCGGATTGTTAACTGCAAATAATGGATTAACTGTACCTAATAATTCAACACTTACACTTAATGGTAATATGACCGGAACAGGGAGTATTAATTTAGGTTCAGGAACTTTTACTACTGGACTAACATCTACAGCTGGAACTTTTAATGGATTGTTAACTGCAAATAATGGATTAACTGTACCTAATAATTCAACACTTACACTTAATGGTAATATGACCGGAACAGGAAATATTAATTTAGGTTCAGGAACTTTTACTACTGGACTAACATCTACAGCTGGAACTTTTAATGGATTGTTAACTGCAAATAATGGATTAACTGTACCTACTAGTTCAACACTTACACTTAATGGTAATATGACCGGAACAGGAAATATTAATTTAGGTTCAGGAACTTTTAGCGGATTGTTAACTGCAAGTAATGGATTAACTGTACCTAATAATTCAACACTTACACTTAATGGTAATATGACCGGTGCAGGAAATATTAATTTAGGTTCAGGTACTTTTAGTGGATTGTTAACTGCAAGTAATGGATTAACTGTACCTAATAATTCAACACTTACACTTAATGGTAATATGACCGGTGCAGGAAATATTAATTTAGGAAATATGTTAACAATAAATCAAACAACCGCGCCTAATTTTTCAACAAATATGACTAATGCAACTAATGGTCTTGTTATTAAAGGAACAGGTTCTTGGAGTATTGGTGAAGTAAAAGGAACAACAGGTGCAAATCCAAGATTATGTTTTTCATATAATGGTGCTCCATTTGCATGTATAGACCCTGCAAGTAAAAATTTAGTTTCAGGAACAACTTCTTGGACATAATTTTTCTTAAATTTTTTTAAAAATAATTATTTAAAATTATATATAAAATTATATATATAATTAAAATGGAAGAACATAGAGAAACTTTATCCAGATTGAAATTTATTTCAAAAATACAAACTGGAGAAAAAATTAATCTTCGTTATATGTATATTCAAAACGATGGATTAATCACACAATTATTTCGGACTTTATTTCCTGATAATCGTGTCAAAACTTTTGCTTTCATTACTGAAACGATAAACAAAAGTTTTGAAATATTGAAATTTTACGGTCATTCAAGTAAATTATCTGAACAAATTATGTGTAAAAATTTAATATCTGATTTACGAGATTCTAAAAATGGGTTGATGAATTTACGTGAAACTTATGTTTTAGATTTAAAATTCGGTTGTGATATTCAAACTTTACTACAAATGATTGATGCAAAACTATTAGAATTTTCTCATCTTAATTTTCCACCACCACCGGATGAAGAACCAAAATTAATGCCATAAAAAAATTGAAAAAAAATTGATTAATTCTTTATTTATTTTGTAATGGATAAAATACCCGATAATTTAAAAGAAATAATGGATTACGATAAAGATGATGATTATTATTATAGAATACCAAAACAAAAATTATTAAATAAAAACAAATTCGATGAACTTTGTTATATAATTAAAAGTATGACTGGTGAAGATTTAATTTTTTCAGGTTGGGAATATATATCATATAAAGAATATGTTTCGTATCAAGATTGTATATGTTCACAAAGTAATTGTAAACTGATATTCTTTAAAAAACATATAAAGTCCGGTTTGACGTTCAAAATTGGTTCAGAATGTGTTACAAAATTTTCTATTGCAGAAGATCATGAAATCGAAATTGAGATAGAAAAATCAAATAATTTTAAAAAAGAATATTTAAAACTTAAATGCTTACGAGAATATTGTAATAACAAAGTTCCAAATAAAAGAAGCAAATTTAGTAAAGAAGGATTCTGTTCAAATGAATGTAAAAATAATTTTCCTTATTGTTATTGTCCTGAAAAAAAAAGATGTATTGAAAGAACATCGAACCAAAATAATAAAAATTACGGAAAAATTTTTTTTAAATGTGCAAATTCAACAAAGAATGAAGATGATTCATGGAATAATGGTTGTGGATTTTTTGAATGGTTGTTAGAAGAATAATTTTTGATTTAAAATTTTCTTTTATAAAAGAAAAATATGTTTAATCTATTACATAATTATTATAATTATTTTTATAATTTTTATTCCACAAAAGAAGAAAAACAAGATAATAATGACGAATTTGTTAAAGTAGGTTTTGTTAGTATTAATGATTTGAAATCTGTTAATTTAACTCCTGTAAAAGATATTGTTCCTAATCCTTCTAGAAATGCACCTCCATTTTTTGAAAAAGTTGATTTGAGAAATTTGAATAAAGCGCAATTAAATTCTATTCTAAATGTAAAATTAAAACCAATTCCGCAATTGGAAAAAGTCAAAGTATATGAAGTCAGACATCCGTGTTTGAGAGAATTATTATCAAAACGAAATATTGTAATCTAAAAATTTTTAAATTATTTTTTTAACAAATTATGTTAAAAAATTTATAATTCTTTTATTTCTGAAGTTTTCTGAAGTTTTTCGCTTCTTCTATTAATTTTGATATTCTTTCCGATAATTTTATTTCTTCTATTAATTTTGATATGTTCGGCAATGTATATTTTTCGTCATATTCCTGATTTTCTTCCTGATCTTTTTCCTGATTTTCTTTTATTTTTTTCATAGCATCATCATGTATTTTTTTTGCTCTTTCCGATAATTTTATTTCTTCTATTATTTTTTTTTCAGTGTCTAATAAATTTGTTTCTTTTATTTTTAATTTTTTTAATTTTTCTATTAATTCTGTTTCTTCATTTTTTATTTTTTCTATTTCATTTTTTATTTT
>Ga0214917_10000094_pt1 | contig 98172 bp, 92 predicted proteins | sample LL_1208_BB_MetaG_FD_177983 | JGI IMG/M metagenome (GOLD analysis project Ga0214917, IMG submission 177983) | Freshwater microbial communities from Lake Lanier, Atlanta, Georgia, United States - LL_1208_BB | ecosystem: Environmental > Aquatic > Freshwater > Lake | place: USA: Georgia | collected... | reverse complement strand
GCGCGGTACTCCATACCGGTTCCAACATAGGGAGCTTCAGCACGGAGCAATGGCACCGCCTGACGTTGCATATTTGCGCCCATGAGCGCGCGGTTTGCATCGTCATGCTCAAGGAACGGAATCATTGCAGTGGCAACAGAGACCATCTGACGAGGTGAAACATCCATGAAGTCAACTTCGTCGCCAGTCACATAGTCAACTTCTCCACCTTTTTTGCGAACCAGAACGCGCTGGTCTTTAAAAGTGTTGTCGTCATTCAGAAGTGAATTAGCCTGCGCAATAACGTGCAAGTCTTCTTCATCTGCAGTTAAGTACTCAATCTTGTCAGTTACTTTACCTTTGGACACCTTGCGGTATGGAGTCTCGACAAAGCCGAATGCATTAATGCGCGCAAAGGTTGAGAGCGCACCAATCAGACCGATGTTTGGACCTTCAGGGGTTTCAATCGGGCACATACGACCGTAGTGAGAAGGGTGCACGTCGCGAACTTCGAAGCCGGCGCGCTCACGAGAAAGTCCACCCGGACCAAGCGCTGACAAACGACGCTTGTGGGTTAGACCTGAAAGTGGGTTGGTCTGATCCATGAACTGTGACAACTGTGAAGTTCCGAAGAACTCTTTGATTGCTGCAATAACTGGACGGGTGTTGATCAAAGTAAGCGGAGTAATCGCTTCTGGATCCTGCGTGGTCATACGCTCGCGAACTACGCGCTCCATGCGCGATAGGCCGGTGCGAATCTGATTCTGGATTAATTCGCCAACGGTGCGAAGACGACGATTACCAAAGTGATCGATGTCATCGACTTCTACCCGAGTTGTGCCACGGGTCGACTGGAACTCAGTTTCTGTCGCATGCAGACGAACCAAATATTCGATAGTTGCAAGGATGTCGCTAACTTCAAGGACGGTCTTGGTTGGATCGGTGGTTAGACCAAGCTTCTTGTTGACTTTGTAACGACCAACTTTTGCAAGGTCATAGCGCTTGGGATTGAAGTAGAAATTATTCAGCAGACTGCGCGAGGCTTCAACAGTTGGTGGTTCACCTGGACGAAGTTTGCGATAGATATCGAGTAGGGCTTCATCCTGTGTCGTAGTGGTGTCTTTATCCAAGGTGCTCATCATTGATTCATAAGCACCGAACTGAGTCCGGATGTCATCATTGGTAAGACCAAGAGCCTTGAGGAATGTGGTTACGTGCTGCTTGCGCTTACGATCAATGCGAACAGAAACGATATCCTTTTTGTCAATTTCAAACTCAAGCCAAGCACCGCGGCTTGGAATGATTTTGGTGGTGAAGACATCTTTGTCAGATGACTTGTCAATCGAGCTTTCAAAGTAAACACCAGGTGAGCGAACCAACTGTGAAACAACTACCCGCTCGGTTCCGTTGATAATGAAAGTGCCCATCTTGGTCATAAGTGGGAAATCACCCATGAACACGGTCTGGCTCTTGATTTCGCCAGTTTCGTTGTTCATGAATTCAGCGTTCACATAAAGTGGCTGTGAGTAAGTTAGGTCTTTATCGCGACATTCATCTTCGGTGTACTTCGGATCATCGAAACCTGGTTCAGAGAAAGTTAGCGACATCTGGCCGTTGTAATCTTCGATCGGGCTGATTTCAGCAAACACATCGACTAGACCTGCGGTCTGCGGGATTTCAGTGTTGCCGGATTCAAGGGCTGCAGCGACGCGAGCTTTCCACGCATCGTTGCCAAGAAGCCAGTCAAATGATTCCATCTGCAGCGCCAACAAATTCGGAGCTTCTAGTGGCTCACGAATTTTGGCGAAAGAGACCCGCTTTGGGCCAGTGGAACTGCGGGAAGTTGAGCGCGAGGATGCCAAGGGTGTTCCTTCCGAACGTACGAGCATGAAGCCACAGCAAAATAGACCCCGTCAAATGCACAGGGCAGATGAATGGTCTGTTTTTGGGTATGGCGAACTTACAGCATACCTAGAGGCGGTTGCCGCTGTCCAATGCAGGAATTTTTCTAGCAAAAACCCTCGTATTTCAGGCTTTTTGTCGGTGCCGGACAGCTAATCCACACGAAAAGCCCGATAAACATCGGTTTGGCCAGACCCTGCGCTGAGCGTTACCTGCAAAATGAGCGGAAATCTCGGCTTGCAGTGCTCGGGGGTCGTGCAGTTATCTTGCTTGCTCATCGTTGCCTACTTTTGGGCATCCGTCAAGCACCAACAAGAATTTGTTAAAAGCTGCCAAAAAGTATGGGCAGACCCAACTGGATCTGCCCATACTGAAAAGTAAATAAATTACTTAAGGGTTACCTTTGCGCCGGCACCTTCAAGAGTGGCCTTAGCTGCTTCAGCAGCATCCTTCTTGACCTTCTCTAGTACTGGCTTTGGTGCACCTTCAACGAGGTCCTTTGCTTCCTTGAGTCCAAGGTTGGTTAGTGCGCGAACTTCCTTGATGACAGCGATCTTCTGAGCGCCACCATCTTCGAGGATGACATCGAATTCATCCTGTTCTGCGCCAGCAGCTGCGCCTGAATCGCCACCGCCAGCTGCAGGTGCAGCGGCAACAGCAACAGGAGCTGCGGCAGTTACGCCGAAGACTTCTTCGAACTGTGAAACAAATTCTGACAACTCAATGAGGGTCAGTTCCTTAAAGGCATCGATCAATTCATCGGTGCTGAGCTTAGCCATGATGGCTTCCTTCCAGTCGGGGGCTAGTAGGCCCGTTTTTATTTGAGGGGCCTAGCCCTCGGTTGTTTCTGCTTCAGCGGATGCTTCAGCACTTTCTTCAGATGCTGCTTCGGCTGGTGCTTCTTCAGCGACCTCAGCGGCGTCGGTTGCTACTTCAGCTGATGCTTCGGTAGCTACTTCGGTCTGTGCTACCTCGGTAGCAGAGTCAACGGTTTCAGTTGCAACTTCTTCAGTAGCAACTTCGGCACTTGATTCAGCAGGTGCACTTGCAACTGCAGGACCTTCTGCTTCGACCTTTGCGCGCAACGCGTCAACGGTGCGAGCGGCCTGAGATAGCGGAGCCTGGAACAATGCAGCAGCCTTAGCCATTGCAGCGTTTGCAGCGCCAGCAACCTTGGAGAGCAGAACTTCACGTGATTCAAGTTTGGCTAACTTCTTAACGTCATCGGCGGTGAGGACTTTGCCGTCCAGCACGCCACCTTTGATTACTAGAAGTGGATTTTCTTTTGCGAAGGTGTCTAGACCTTTGGCAGCGGTTACTGGATCACCCTTAATGAAGGCGATTGCAGTTGGGCCGACGAGTAGTTCGTCGAAGCCTTGAACTCCAGCATCCTTTGCCGCAATCTTTGACAAGGTGTTCTTCACAACGGCGTACGTAGTATCAGCACCAAGTGAACGACGAAGTTCCTTGAGCTGACCTACTGATAAACCGCGATACTCGGTCAATACTGCAGCAGAGGATGCACGGAATTCTTCCGTGATTTCTGCAACTGCAGCTGCCTTGTCAGCGCGTGCCATGATGCTCCTTGAATGTTGGGGCACCACATTAAAAAAAGCCCCGCGCAAGTAAGGCGGGGCGACAACGCTAAACGCGTTATTGCTTCATCTCACCTGCGCTGGCGCTCCATGTGGAGCCTTAGTCTCGCCTTGGTTTCCCAAGACTGAGGACCGGCGGTCTTCGGTTTGTAGTTAGAACTCTAAAGGTTCGGGCCGATTGAGTCAAAATCGAGCCAAATTGGTCAATATTTCTGGCCTGAAAATGTCAATGGTTACTTTCCGCCGCAGTTAAGCAAAATGAGTTATGAATAAAACAAAAGTGGCCAGTGCAATTGCACCGGCCACCTTCGAAACTGAGAGTTTCTTGGATTAGTTGTCCTCATCCTCGGCGAGCAAGTTGCGAGTCAAGTTTGAATCGACCTGAATGCCAGGGCCCATCGTCGTGGAGATTACAGCTTTGCGGATGTAACGACCTTTAGAAGATGATGGCTTAACACGCAAAACTTCATCGAGAGCTGCTGCATAGTTTTCAACTAGCTGGACTTCAGTGAAGGACGCCTTGCCAATGATGAAGTGCAGGTTTGAGTGCTTGTCGACACGGAACTCGATCTTTCCGCCCTTGATGTCGTCAACAGCCTTAGCAACATCCATGGTGACTGTTCCAGTCTTAGGATTTGGCATCAAGTTTCGTGGACCAAGCACCTTACCTAGTCGACCGACCTTGCCCATCAAGTCTGGGGTTGCAACGACAGCATCAAAATCTGTCCAGCCACCAGCGACTTTGTCAATGAGTTCATCAGCGCCAACAAAGTCAGCACCTGCAGTGCGTGCTTCGTCTGCCTTTTCACCGGTAGCAAAGACCAGGACGCGAGCGGTCTTGCCTGTGCCGTGTGGAAGGTTGACGGTGCTACGCACCATTTGATCTGCCTTTCGCGGATCGACGCCAAGCAACATGGCCACTTCAACTGTCTGATCAAACTTGGTTGAGGTCGCGCCTGCTTTCGCGAGTCGCACTGCAGCTAGTGGGCTATAAAGTACGTTCTTATCGATGGTCGCGGCGGTCTTGTTGTAAGCCTTACCGTGCTTCATTTATTTCTCCTTGTAGTTGTTGTGGAGTTCGTGGTTAGAACCTGAAGCAGGTTCTCCCACTTGGGGGGGTTAACTGACGGTTACGCCCATTGAGCGAGCGGTACCTTCAATGATCTTCATTGCTGCGTCAATGTCATTGGCATTGAGGTCAACAAGTTTGAGTGCAGCAATTTCGCGTACCTGATCCTTGGTGATGTTTGCCACCTTGTTGGTATGCGGAACTCCTGAACCCTTTTCAATTCCAGCTGCTTTCAGAATTAACTTGGCTGCTGGTGGGGTCTTGGTGACAAATGAGAAAGAACGGTCTTCATAAACCGTAATTTCTACAGGAATCACCTGACCGCGCTGGCTTTCTGTCTCGGCGTTGTATGCCTTGCAGAAGTCCATAATGTTGACACCGTGCTGACCTAGTGCTGGACCAACTGGCGGAGCAGGGTTTGCCTCGCCAGCCTTGATCTGCAATTTGATCAGGCCGGTGACCTTTTTTGTTGGGGCCATGTCTTATGCGTCCTTTTTCTTAGTTCTTCTGGATCTGGTTGAAGCCCAGTTCCACGGGAGTCTCTCGGCCGAAGATTTCGACCAGACCCACGACTTTTTGTGCATCCAAATTAATCTCGGAGATCGTTGCATGCAGGGTGGCGAATGGACCATCCACAACCATGACGGAATCGCCAATGTTGAGGTCGATCTCAATTTTCGGCCCTGATTCACCCTTGGCCCGGGAAGTCGGCGCGCCACTTGCTGCGGCTGCTGATGCGGCGACTGTTGCCAACGGCTTTTCGACCGGTGGGCGAAGCATGCCAAACGCTTCGTCCAAAGTTAGGGGCGCTGGATTGTGGCCTTGGCCAACAAATCCGGTAACACCTGGTGTGTGACGAACAGCTCCCCATGACTCGTCTGTTAAGTCCATTCGGACCAATACATATCCTGGGAACTTGTTGCGCTTAACGACCTGGCGCTTGTCTTTCTTGATTTCAGTTACTTCTTCAGTGGGAACCTGAACCTCAAAAATGTAATCTTCCATGGAAAGAGATACCCGACGAGTTTCAATGTTCTGCTTAACCCGATTTTCAAAACCTGCATACGAATGCAAGACGTACCATTCACCTGGTAGCAACGCTAGTCGAGTACGAAATGCCTCGGCTGGGTCTTCAACCTCAGGCGTCTCTTCAACTTCTGCATCTGCCGCACTGGGCGCTTCAGCAACATCTGCAGTATCACTCTGAATTTCTGACTCAACAACAGCGCTGAGGTCAAAGCTTTCAGAATCATCGCTGGCTACTTCGCCGTCAATGTCAACATCAACAGGCCCGTTGTAATCGGTGTCAGTAATTTCAGCAGCTAGTTCGCTATCGATTGGCAATTCAGTTGCTGCAGCATCGATAGAAACTTCTTCATCCGATGAAGTTGCTTGCAAGAAAGTTGGGTCGGTCACTGGGTAAATCCTTACTTATCCGAAAATCTTCAAGACGGCTTTGGTAAAACCTAAATCCATGGTTGCTACTACCAGAGCAAGAACGGTGACAAATACGATGACCACAATTGTGTAGGTAACTAGTTGATCACGAGTAGGCCAAACCACCTTTTTCAGTTCGGCAATTACTTGGCGCAAAAATAGCGCGATTCGCCCAAAGGCGTTTAACCGTGCTTCTGTTTCCGTGCTCATAACGTCCTCTCGTACCGTCTTGCGTTGAACCAGTGTGAGTCTTGCTCACACAAGTGCAGGGCCGGAGGGACTCGAACCCCCAACCGCTGGTTTTGGAGACCAGTGCTCTACCAATTGAGCCACGACCCTCGGCCCGTTCTTGGTCTGGCTTACAAACCCACTTTTGGGCATGCTTACGCAAACTAAGAATTGTGTCGGAGTGTCAAGTGTAGCCCAGAATTGCAAAAGTAAAAACCGCGCTAAATTCAACCACGTGATAAGCGTAAAAACCATGTGGTACAACAATTACCTCAGTTTAGCCTCGGCGCACTACACCCACTAATCTTTAAGTGTGACTTCCGAAAAACCAAGAATTTCTGCCCGAATTGATGCAATTGCCGAATCAGCCACTTTAGCCGTAGATGCCAAGGCTAAAGCGCTTAAGGCTGCTGGCCGGCCAGTGATCGGCTTTGGTGCTGGCGAGCCCGACTTTCCAACGCCCGATTACATTGTGCAGGCGGCGGTTGAAGCATGTCGTGATCCAAAATGGCATCGCTACACACCAGCGGCTGGAATTCCAGAATTAAAAAAGGCTGTCGCGGAAAAAACTTTGCGTGACTCCGGTTATTCAGTCGATGCAAGTCAGGTTTTGATCACAAATGGCGGAAAGCAAGCTTTATACAATGCGTTCGCCACTTTGCTAGATCCTGGCGATGAGGTTTTGCTACCAGCGCCATATTGGACTACCTATCCAGAATCTATCCGCCTAGCTGGTGGAGTGCCAGTAGAAATTTTGACTGACGAAGCAACTGGGTATCGCACATCCGTAGCTCAACTAGATGCAGCATTGACTCCCAAGACTAAAGTTTTAGTTTTTGTTTCGCCGAGTAACCCAACTGGTGCGGTTTACTCCCCTGCCGAAGTTGAAGCAATTGGTCAGTGGGCTGTTGAAAAAGGTCTGTGGGTCGTCACCGATGAAATTTACGAACACTTGGTTTATGGTGAAGCTGAGTTTTCCTCAATGCCTGTTTTAGTTCCAGACCTTGCAGATAAGTGTGTCGTTGTAAATGGAGTTGCCAAAACTTATGCGATGACTGGCTGGCGTGTGGGGTGGATGATTGGTCCTAACGACATCGTTAAGGCCGCAACTAATCTGCAATCACACGCAACTTCAAATGTGGCTAACGTCTCACAGATTGCGGCACTTGCTGCAGTTTCAGGAGATCTTTCCGCAGTTCATGAGATGAAAGTTGCATTTAACCGCCGACGCCTTCTGATTACTTCAATGCTTAATGAGATCTCTGGAGTAACTTGTCCGGAACCTGAAGGTGCTTTCTATGTCTACCCTTCGGTAAAAGAAATTTTGGGTCGCACGATCAACGGCAAAGTGGCGAAAACCTCTGCCGAACTTGCTGCCCTGATTTTGGACGAAGTAGAAGTAGCCGTAGTTCCTGGCGAAGCTTTCGGCACGCCAGGTTACCTGCGCTTGTCTTATGCATTGGGTGATGCCGATTTAACTGAAGGCATTACTCGAATTCAAAACTTGCTAAAGTAACTAGGCGGCATCTAATTGGTGAATCACCCTGGATGCAAAGTTTGGGTTAGTAACTAATTGGTTTGTTGAAATCTTTTGCGCAAAACTTTCTAACTTTCGAGTAATCGGGTGCTTAGGCAGGTGTTTGCCGAAAAAGTCACAGGTCAATTCACTACTCGTCACGGCATCTGGATCATCGACTAAGGTCACGATGTTGCTAACTCTCGTATGACGTTGCACCAGAGCTGAAAAATCATTCGCGACCTTGTCGCTGCGACAACGATTTAACACCACAGAGATTTCGTAATTTCGCAAATTTGATTCGTGCTCAATCAACCCGCCGATAAGCCGGGAAACTGAAACGTTGTTTGCCGATGCGCAGAAAATCAAATTTTTTGACCCGGCGAGCACGGTTTGGATTGGTAAATCGCGATGATTGAATCCGGGGTAACTGTCTGCTTCAAGTGAAGTGAATACCGGGCCGACATCTACTAGCACGGTGTATTCGTGCCGAAGTGCTTGCCACAGTTTTTCAAGTTGTGGACTGCGCAACTGTACCCAGTCTGAAACGTCGGTAAGTCCTGGAATAGCCGCCAAGTTTGGTTCAACAATTGCCAGCGGTGGGATTGTCCAGCCTTCAGCCGTACTTCCCAGGCTTGACTGGGTAACATCAAGTAAATCTTTTGTGGTGCTTGGCAAATTCAGGTCTTGAATTAGTGAGGGACCATAGTTGTCAGCTTCAACTAGGGCAACGCTACCTGCCAGTTTGGAAATGGCCAAGGCTAACTCTCGCGCAATGAATGAACGTCCGACTCCACCGCCAAAACTGGCAACGCAAAACATTTTTCTGGTCGGCACATACTCCTCGGGCGTAGATCGGGATTCAGATAGTGCGCCCAAAATCTGTTGTGGCACACTGGATAAATTCCTTAAATCCAATGCGATAAATTTCGTTAGTCCAGCATTGAGCCAGAGTTCGGGTGTAGTCGTGATTGCGACTACTTCAACTGCTTGTTCAGATAATTTGGCCAGAACACTCGAGTCAAAGCGTAGGCTGGCATCGCCAACTATAACCAAATCAATTTGGTGCACCTGGACCGCAGATAAGGCATCTACACCATCCACGCAACGTCGAGAAATTCTTATTTTTGAAGACGGATGACTGAAAGCAGCGGCAAGTTCTGGTTCCCAGTTAACATTTCCAAGCGAAAGTATTGCTTTCATTTCTCCTCCTTACTCAGTCGGCAATCGCTACCACATCAAGTACGCCATCGCGCAGGGCAGTTAGGACAGACCGCAAGTCTGATTTTTCTACTTGGACAGAAATGGCGGTGTCAGAATTTGGCTCGCTATCGACTGGAATGTCTGAAACAGTCACCGCTTGTGCAACCAATTTTGGCGGTCCAGGTAATGTCAGTCCGTCAAGGCTGGGCGTGCTCCATAGATCAACTTGATCACCAATTTCAATAGCGGGCAGATGTCCTGCACGTATCGGCAGACTAACTACGCGCACATTAGCTTTAGTTCCAGAAACTGCCTTTGGCGCGGGCAACAACTCCCCAGGCTCCATAAATTTGCTTGTTGTCAATCCAACTGCCTGATTCAAGTCTTTTAAATACAAATTTGAATTAGGTACCGCTACTCTCACCAGCTGCAGATCCGAAATGGTTAAGGTTGTGCCGGCTGACACCGAGTTTTGCAGAGCAACAACAGCAATTCTTTGGTCGGCCAGATTGATTAAACGACTTATGCCAAGAATTGAAAAAATTAATAGGCCAATACCGGTCCACAGGCGGAAATCCTGACGGACTTTTCGATTCACGTTTGGTCGCAATTCGGATTGACTGCCAGACCTAGCTCCAATTCGAAGTGGAATTGCCATTTTCGCTCCTGATGATTTTTTCTATGTTCACATGCTCAGCGCAATTGGACTAGGGGAACATCTTGGCTGTGGAAAACTGGATGCGGAAAATAAGATCTTCGGTAAGTATCGTGATGTGACACCGAGATTTATCACACTTGCAGACGTAGCACTCATCCTCAACATTGCACCAGCGCAGGTCTATACATTGGTTAGGTCTGGCGAGTTACCTGCCATCAAAATTGGAGCCCGCGGCCAGTGGCGAGTTGAGGCCAGTGAGCTGGAAAAATTTATTTTGAGTCAGTACAAAAGTACTGCCGAATTTGTAAGGAACAATCCGCGTTAATCCGCGAATCTAAGAGCAACTAACTGTGCAAAGACAATGGTGCAAATTGACTTACCACCTGAAATGTCAACCGAATCCAAATTGATATTTCGAATTTTTCCGCTAGTAACTGAAGACTGACCTATGAACCAAGTAAGTGTGATTTGTAAGTCTGCAAATTCGCGCAACATGAGCTGTAGTGAGAAGTCATCAATTGGGGATCCTGAATTTTCATTTGCTTTTTGGAGCAGTCCAGTGATTCGGATAATCGCTGTATCAAAAATGAGGTATGAATACTGAATATCTTGTAGTCCGATTAATGCAGGGCTGCGATGCCAAAGATTTCCAGATAAAAAGCCTAACTCTTGATGATTTACTTCAACGTCGACTTTGCTGCCCAATGCTGGCAAGCGATCTCGCCAAGAAATCTGAGAATCCTCATAGCGAATGCCCTCACTTACTTGCTCGGCTAACTGTACTAATTGCTCTGATGTAATTTTGCGATTTGCCAAGTCAAGAAGCCGGCTCAAGTCAGAGGCTAGTTCAGGCTCAATATTTTCCGACCAAGTCATATTCACTCCTGAAGACAGCGCAACTATCTAAGTATTGATCTTTACCATTCTCAAATTCAGTTATCCACAAGTTTTCCAAATGTGGAGATTGTGTATTGACAACAACAGGACCCTGACTTAAAAGTTAATTACAGGTAGTTCGGGGGTACAAGAACTACCTGAAGCTTTCGGCAACTAGCTGCAAGCATTTGCAACCATCTGGTGCTTAGGGGGAACTAATGGCTAATGCACATCCAGAACTATCTAGTAACTTGGCGAAACTTGCTGACGTGGTGGAGTTACGAAAGCACAGAAAAACAACTCCAATCGACACTTTGCCGCTTGAATGGACGCCTACCAGTGGCGCTAACGCCTTGGCTTACGCTCCACCCGTGCCGCATCTGATTGCACTAGATGAGAGCGGACATCGTCACACTTCACGTGCGGAGCTTCCTTCGGCACATCAGTGGTCGATCCGACTTGTGCACGGCCTGGTCGAGGTCATAAATGGAGTCAGACCAGCGAGTCAATTAACTCGTTGGTTAACCCTTGAAGTGATGGCGCAAGTAAAAAACCGAATTTATGCGAATGACATGCGCAGATTGACCGTTCGCAGCGTACATGTTTCTGAACCTGACGACGGAGTTGCGGAAGTATGTGCAGTTTTTGGCACCCAGAATCGTTGCTATGCACTCGCCCTACGACTTGAAGGACTTGACGGTCGCTGGCGCGCTACTCAACTCACGTGGGGCATGTAATTATCGATTTGCTGGATTTCCGTGACACTTCTTGAACTTGCGCCCAGATCCACATGGACATTCGTCATTGCGACCAACATTTGCAAAGGCGTCTGATCCTGGCGCAGCTTTAGCAACGACATCTCCGGTCTCGCTTGGTGCTGAGTAAGTTAGTGGACGACTCGGTGCCTGCGGTTCGGCTCCTTTAATCAGCGTGACTGGCTCTTCGCTGTCATCGTCTTCAAACTGCACATCAACATCAGCATTAAATACAAATCCCACTGTCTCTTCCTTGATGCTGTCCATCATGGCCACAAACAAGTCGTAACCTTCGCGCTGGTATTCCACAAGCGGATCGCGCTGAGCCATAGCTCGAAGTCCGATTCCTTCTTGTAGGTAGTCCATCTCGTAGAGATGTTCACGCCACTTTCGATCAAGCACGCTAAGCACTACATTGCGTTCAAGTTGCCGCATTACCTCAAGACCTAACTGTGCTTCGCGTTTTTCATAAGCTGACTGCGCATCTTCGAGCACTGTTTCCAAGATGTATTCGGTATCCAACGCTGATGCATCGCCACCAGACTTAGCAATCAAGTCCTCTATTGAAATGCTGATTGGGTACAAGGTGCCCAGGGCGGTCCATAGCGTTTCCAGATCCCACTCTTCGGGATACCCTTCGGCCGTTGCTTCTCGTATGTAGGCCGAAATGGTTTCGTCAACGAAAGTAGCAATTTGATCTTGCACGTCATCACCATCAAGCAACTGTGCACGTTCGGCATAGACCACCTTGCGTTGCAGGTTTAGCACCTCGTCGTACTTCAAAACATTCTTTCTAATCTCGAAGTTCTGCGCTTCAAATTGGGTCTGTGCGGAAAGGATTGCTTTGGTTACCATGCTGGCTTCAATTGGCACATCATCGGGCACATTGAATCGCTGCAAGAATCCGTTTACTCGCTCGCCCTGGAATAAGCGCATCAGGTCATCTTCAAGGGATAAGTAGAAGCGACTCTCGCCAGGATCTCCTTGGCGACCGGAACGTCCGCGCAACTGATTATCAATGCGTCGAGATTCATGACGTTCGGTGCCTAAAACATAAAGGCCCCCAGCAGCAACAACCTCATCATGCTCAGTTTCCGTTGCCGCTTTTGCGCTGGAAAGTGCCGCTGGCCAAGCAGCTTCGTACTCTTCAGGATTTTCTACTGGGCTTAAGCCTTGTCTTTCCAGTGCCATGGCCGCACGAAATTCTGGATTACCGCCCAAAATAATGTCGGTACCACGACCAGCCATGTTTGTCGCAACAGTAACTGCACCTTTGCGGCCGGCTTCGGCCACGATAGCGGCTTCTCGAGCGTGTTGCTTTGCATTCAAGACCTCATGTTTGATGCCGACTCGGGTTAGTAGTCCTGAGATTAATTCACTCTTTTCCACGCTGGTGGTGCCAACCAGGACTGGCTGTCCTGCTTTGTTGCGTTCAACGATGTCATCAATAACCGCTTGGTACTTTGCCTGTTCACTTCGGTAGACCAAATCTGGCTGATCAATACGCAGCATCGGCTTATTGGTTGGGATGGGCAACACATTTAGTTTGTAAATCTGATTAAACTCTGCGGCTTCGGTCATCGCAGTACCAGTCATACCCCCGAGCTTCTCGTACATTCGGAAATAATTCTGCAAGGTGATTGTGGCTAAGGTTTGATTTTCATTTTGAATTTCAACACCTTCTTTAGCTTCAATCGCTTGGTGCATTCCCTCGTTGTAGCGACGTCCCGACAAAATACGGCCAGTGTGCTCATCCACAATCATGACTTCGCCTTGCATGACTACATAGTCACGATCACGTTTAAATAGATTTTCTGCCTTTAAGGCATTGTTTAAGTAGCCAACCAACGGAGTATTTGCTGATTCATAGAGGTTGTCGATCCCCAGCCAGTTTTCCACTTTAGAAACACCCGAATCCAAAATGCCAACAGTGCGCTTCTTTTCATCGACTTCATAGTCCTGGTCCCGGACAAGTCGTGGAACGAGTCGAGCAAAATCTCCGTACCACTTTGTAGGTAGATCTGCTGGTCCGCTAATAATCAGTGGCGTCCTAGCCTCATCAATCAGAATCGAGTCGACTTCATCAACAACCGCAAAGTTGTAGCCGCGTTGGACTCTTGATTCCGAATCCCAAGACATGTTGTCGCGCAGGTAATCAAAACCAAACTCATTGTTTGTGCCATAAGTAATGTCCGCGGCATAAGCTATCCGACGATCCGGCGGACTCATGTCTGCCAAAATACAACCCACGCTGAGACCTAAAAAGCGATGAACGCGACCCATCCACTGGGAGTCGCGCTCTGCCAAATAGTCGTTGACGGTAACAATGTGCACGCCCTTGCCCGAGAGTGCATTTAAGTATGCGGGCAAAGTAGAGACCAAGGTCTTACCTTCACCAGTTCGCATTTCCGCGATATTGCCAAGGTGTAGAGCGGCGCCACCCATCAACTGCACATCGTAATGACGCTGACCTAAAGTACGTTTTGCGGCTTCGCGAACTACGGCAAATGCTTCGGGCATTAAGTCGTCTAGAGATTCACCCTGCGCGTGTCGCTGTTTGAGTTCACCGGTCATGGCACGCAGTTGATCGTCAGACAAAGCGCTTATGTGGTCCTCAATAGCGTTAACCTGTTTTGCGATGGATTCAAGTGTGCGAATCATTTTTCCTTCGCCAGCGCGAAGAATCTTGTCAACTAGTTTCACTTGATGTCCTTTTGACTCGGGATGAAGGAATTGAACTGGCGGCTTATTGCTGCCAAAGGTTCCTTCCTCATATCGTAGGTCACCTGCCCAACTTCCGAGTACCGGTATTGGGTAACTAATAATTTATGGAACATCAGGATTTGGTAGCCCAAACTTAGGGTAAAAATGTGTTACTTTCAGGAAGAAGCAGTTCTTCCCCAAACCTGCTTGAGGAAAAATGTCTAGGTTTCGCCCACTGATTGCGCTGTTGCTTGCGCTTACTTCAGTTTTGGCTAACAGTACCGCCGAAGCCTGCGTACGAAGGTTGGTCGTGACCGGAGCAGCAACCAGTTCTCCTTCAGCAAGCCCAAGTCCGAGTGCCAGTGCCCCAATGGTTCCAGCTTCTTTCACGCTATACGGCTCAGGATTTGGCCATGGAATAGGGCTGAGTCAGTACGGCGCCCAAGGAATGGCTAAGGAAGGTGCCACTTCCGCCGAAATCATTGAACATTATTTCCCTGGCGCATCGGTAAGCCCTAAGCCGATGCCTAGCAATTTAATTGTTGGGTTATTGCAGGATCGGATTCCAGACTCACGAAGGTTTATCTCAATTCGTGGCGAAAGTGTTGGCGGCAAAGGTCGTGGTTTAACTATTACGCTTTCGGGACAAAAGATTGAGGTGCCGAATAATTCCGCAGTCACATTCGGTGTTATCAACAATCAAGTTGCTGCTTATGGACCGAATGGAATTTACAAAGACGCAAAGGGACAAAACATTGTTTCAGATACGGCCAAAGTAACTTGGGGTAAGCAGATTGTCGGCAGTAAAACGTCTACTGTGGCAAATGTATCTTCGTCCAGTAATAGCGCGGTGGCCGTTGAAAATCTTGGCGGCCAATGTGCCATAAATAGCTGTCAACAAAGGTATAAATATGGATATCTGACAGTGACTCCGTTTAAAGGCGGGACACTGAACATTACTAATACGCTTCGACTAACTGATGAATATTTGTTCGGACTTGGCGAGATGCCATCATCATGGCTACCAGCGGCGCTTGAATCTCAGGCAATAGCCGGGCGCTCATATGCCTATATGAAGTACCAAGCCAAACAAGTTGCACCTTATCGGACGCAGTGCGCATGCCAAATTTATGCAACGACTGTTGATCAAAATTTTGTCGGCTTCGCGAAAGAGTATGCAACAGCCGGACAAAATTGGGTTAATGCGGTTAAGGCAACGACAAATCAAGTAGCGCTTTATCAAGGGCAAGTTATTGAAACTTTCTTTTCTTCGTCTACAGGCGGATTTACCCAGCCAATCAGGGAAGCGTGGGGCACTAGCGGCTATCCGTGGCTCACAAAGGTTGATGATCATTGGTCTAAGGCAACTTCAAACCCAAATGCCAAGTGGCGAACTTCAATTACTCAATCAGCTTTAGTTGGCAAATTGCGGGCAGCAGGAATCAACGTTAAAGATGTAGCAACTTTCACAGTTTCCGATCATTACCAGAGCGGTGCGGTCAGTGAGTTAACAGTTGTTGATTCAGCTGGTCGAGTGCTTGTGATTAGTTCGATTCCAAATATGCTCAACCCAGCCGCGCCAAACATTAGCCCGTCTGGCTTGCGCAGCATCTTTGAATTGAAGTCGACTTATGTGCGAAGTATCGCAGCTAGTTCTCGTAGAGTGACCGGTGCCTTGGACAACTCCCCTGATGTACTTCAGATTCTCAATGTCCAGACTTGGCCACCAGTCTCGGGGCTGCCGGGCGACACTTTAACTATTGCTGGAAATATAAAACCGGTGCAGATGGGCGTAACTGTTGTGCTTTCCGACTTAACTGCTGGAAAGTGGGTTCCAGTGGCTACCACCAAAACAGACATTGCGGGCTCATGGACACTCGCCTACCCGACAGTACGGGCCGGAACTCATAAGTTACGGGTCTTAGCCAAGAATTCGGTCAGCACTATACGCACTTTCAGTACAGACATCACACTTAGTGCATCAATATCAATTTTGGGTAATGGGAAGTATAAGAAGCTGGGTTCAGCTACTTTGCTAACGGGGCAATTAACACCAGCGATGAAAGACATTACGGTTTACCTTTATCGCAAACGGGATACAGGTGAATGGATCCGGATTGCCAAGACCACGACAGATGAGCTTGGAAAGTACAAATTCATCGCCAAGGTTGGCCGACAAAAGGGGCTAATTGCATTTAGGGTTAGGGCGAGCAATCCAACTCTTGGTGTTACCTTCAGCGAACCAAGAAGTTTCTCTGTTCGCTAGCTCATTGCTACGGCATAATTGCACCATGGCAATACTCATTGACAGCGCGCTTTGGCGTTGGCGCGATTGGATGTGGTGCCACATGGTTAGCGACACTTCGATAGAAGAACTAAAGGCCTTTGCTCATCAATTGGGTGTCCCAAGTAAAGGATTCCAGGGTGATCATGTGGATCTGCCTGACCACATGCGTGAGTTGGCAATTGCCCAAGGCGCACGCGAAGTTACCTCAAGAGAGTTAGTTGAGGCACTATATCAAGCAGGGATTAGATTGCGACCTAGTCAACGCGCAGGCCGCCCGAAGACGGTTCCGATACATCAGCCCTAGAAGGCGCTTAACTTTCCTTTGCTAATCGTGCTTCAGCAATGAAAGACATTAATGGCACGGTACCCGCCAGCATTACTAACAGCATTTTGAATAAGTTCCAATTGCGCTTCAAGGACAGATTAAAAGTTGCAACTAAATAGATCATGTACAAGTAGCCATGTGCCATCCATAGATGCACATACCAACTGGCATCTGCGATTTCTGGGTTAATGGTTTTTTTGACAATGAACGCGATGGTTGCGGTCAATAATGCAACGCCAACAGTGAACGCCATGTACTTATAAAAGAGCCAACTGTTTCGAGATACTGCCTTGGTCATGTATCAAGTTTGCTAGATTGTGCAATCACTGTCGCGCTAGACACTTCATCTAAAATTACGCGCCGCCAAATCGCCAGCACTAAAAATGCAAAAAAGAGCCAGTTGAATGTGTAAAACACGTTCAAGATTCGTAGTCCATGGCTGGTAAATGCACCTCGGGTAGGTGTCACCGGCAAGAGTGGTGGCTGGACATCTGTCTGCACGATAAAGCCATCTCGAACATTTGACGCAGTATTCATAAGTAGCTTTTTGGTAGTGAGTAATTCCTTGACAGAAATTGGCTGCTCGTAGGGAGCGTCTTCAGCTGGCTGCACAACTCCATAGACAGTCTGCTTACCAGTTGATTTGGTGACACTTTCGCCGGCGCTGAGCCAACCACGTACTACGGCAACGCTGGAACCATCACCGAGATCTAAAAAATCAACTACCCAGCTACCGAGTCTGGCTTGGTTAATGGCTGCGGAATCAACGAGTAAGCGGCCATCCCGTGGACGTTGAGTCAACAAAATCTGATTTTGTGATTCCCAGACCCCAGTCGCTTTGGTGCGCTGACCTACTGAGGACGGCGGTAGATAATCTTTTTGCTTACTGAGTTTCGAATACTCAACTACTTGACTTGGATTAATAGCTTTACGCGGAATGTGTGCACGCTGCCACTGCCAATTGCTTAGAAGCAGACACGAGCCAAAAATTAGCAAGCCAACGAAATGGATTGCCAGTAGTTGCGGTGTGACATACCTGCGCACTAGTCGTCAGAGTTTTCGAAGTTTATGCGCTTTAAGTGCCGATTCAAACTAAGCAGTAATAACACCAAGCCGACGATTAATGAGGTAAGTACTACTGGATACCAAGAACCTGGTTGTACTCGCGAGGTATCAAAGTCAGATGGACTGGGTTTAGGAGTGGAACCGGTCAGGTAGATGAATTTTGCCAACAACATAATTAACTCCGCAGTCCATGAAATAAATCTGTTTCAACTGAATCAGATACTGGTAAATCTAGTCGGTGGGCAGCTAGTTCATATTCCTCAGTTGGCCAGAAGTCCTTTTGGATTTCAAGTGGGACACCAAACCAAGTACCGTTTGGGTCAATCTGAGTTTCATGTGCCAACAGCGCCAAATCTCGAATTTCAAAATAATCGGAAACTGGAATACGAGTTGTTACACGTTGCCAGCTCAGATCTGGTTCGGTGTAACGGTCAAGCCACTGAACATAAGGTGACTCAAGACCAACGGCTAGACACGCCTCGTGCAATGTTCGAATTCGCGTTTGGGTAAATGTGTGATGGTAATAAATCTTCGCGACTGACCAAGCCGGCCTAGATGAGGCATATTCTGCACTTGCTGCCTGCTCGTACGCGAACATTGCGACCTCATGGGTTCTGATGTGGTCTGGATGCGGGTAGCCGCCATTTTCGTCATAGGTTGTCATGACATGCGGCCGAAATTCCCGAACTAATTCAACGAGTGGAGCGGCGGCAACTGACAGAGGCTGGGCAGCGAAGCTATCTGCTGGCACAGGCGGTTTTGGGTCTCCATCCGGAAAGCCAGAATCAATAAAACCTAACCAGCGATGGCTCACTCCAAGAATTTCCGCCGAGCGCTGCATCTCGAGCCTTCGTACTTCACCTAAATCACGGTCGCCAAGCTCATAGCTTGGATTGAGAATGTCTCCTCGTTCACCGCCAGTGCAGGTAGCGACTAGTACTTCAACACCTTGCGCCACATACATGGCCACTGTTGCTGCGCCTTTACTCGCTTCGTCATCGGGATGCGCATGGACCGCCAATAACCGCAATGGCTCTTCTGGAGCGGGCATTAAATTTATTGATGCTGACATGTCTCTATTCTCTTACACCGCTTATTGTGGTCTTACCATGAGTAACCATGTTGACTTACCACCCCATCTGCAGAAGCGCTATGGGGTGCACAAATCTGCTTGGTGGGCATACGTGACTATTTTGTTGCTAGTTGCTTCATTGCTGGGATTGGTCATTTACACCAATTACCGTTCGGTAAAACCCAGTATTGCCGGAGAGTTGACAACTTTCACGGTCACAAAAGGTGCAGTTCAGATCAACTGGAAAATACAGCGGCCGACTGGCAAAACCATTTATTGCGCAATCCGAGCCCAGGATCGCGCAAAGACTGATGTGGGATATGCCATCGTTGAAATTGCTGGTCAGAATGATCAGGAAATTGTTACTTACGAATTGCGGACAAACGGCAAGGCAGTTCTGGCCGAAGTTTTGGGGTGTGGACCCACTCAGAATTTACGCGTACCGCCAGCAAATTTCCCTCCTGGCTTGCAGATACCCGATCAACCCTGGCCAGGAATAGCCCCAACCCCCTGAAAACTTGTAACCTGTTCAGATGAACGAAACCTGGCTAACGCAAAAAACATTTGATCGGCTGAAAGCTGAACTTGAAGAGTGCAGTGGCCCACTGCGTGAAGAGATCAAGAATCGAATTGCCGCGGCGCGTGAAGAAGGCGACCTCAAAGAAAACGGCGGCTACCACGCCGCGCGTGAAGAGCAGGGTAAGAACGAAGCTCGAATTCGAGACTTGACTACAATGCTAAAGAACGCGATGGTTGGCACTCCAGATGTTGTAGAAGGAATCGTGTCTCAACTCATGATTGTCACGGTTGAGTTCACCGATTTTGCTGATACCGAGACCTTTTTACTGGGCTCCCGTGAAGAAGCAGCCCATACCGATATTGATGTCTACTCGCCTACCAGCCCACTGGGTTCAGCAGTGCTTGGTCAAGAGGTCGGCGCTGAGATTTCTTACGAGACGCCAAACGGTAAAAGGTTAAACATAAAGATCGTCAGCGCTGAAGTTTATCGAGGTTAGGCTTTCAGGCCACCGACGTTTCGAGTTTTAAACGCACGAACGGCAAGTGGTGCAAAAATCGCTAGAATCAAGAAGGCGTAGCCGAAGGAAAGTTCAACAGCATGCTGTTCCGGGAAACTGTTGCCTGGAAATGGAATCGGATTTCCAAATAACTGGCGACAGGCTAACGCCAAACAAGACACTGGATTCCAAAGTGCAATCGGTTGCAGCCAAGTCGGCATCGTGGCAATCGGCGTAAATACATTTGAGCCAAAGGTAAGTGGAAAAATCCAGGCCAGACCAGCAGTTCCAGCTACCTCTGGACTGGGCATATGCAAGCCAATCCATGCACCTACCCAAGTCATTGCATAAGCAAATGTTGCTAGAAGTAGATAGCCCAAAATCGCATCTGAGGCGGAACTATGGATTCTCCAACCAACAAATAAGCCAGTGGTTGAAAGTACTACCAGAACTAGTGCATTTTGAATAAGTGAAGCAAGCGTATGTCCACCCAACACCGCACCTGGGCGCATGGGTAATGACCGGAAGCGATCCATAATTCCGCGATTTGCATCCTCTGTAATGCCGACTGTTATGCCACCAACAGCAAACATCACGGTCTGCGCAAAAATACCTGGAATCAAATATTCGCGATATGCCAAGGCACCGCCCGATGAACCAAGATTGATAGCGCCACCGAACACAAAGGCGAACAACAAAACAAACATCACTGGCTGGATAAGTGCGAAGAATAGTGACTCAGGTACGCGAGTGATTTTGATTACGTGCCGACGAGCCACGGCTAAGGTGTCATAGAAAAGCCAGCCGAATTTTGGCCGAAACTTTGTTGATGTACTGATGGCGTTCATCGACGACTTCCTTTTCTTGATTTTTTGGATGCTAATCCGGAATCGCTTACTTCATCTTGGGCAACTCGGCCAGTCAAACTTAGAAAGACATCGTCTAATGTCGGACGACGTAACGAAATATCTGCTATCGCTATTTTCGCTTCGTCTAGTAACCGGACTGCCTCGACAACGGCTCGCGAACCACCTGAAGTTGGCACGATAACTTTATGCTCTTGCACATTCAAATTTATTTCTCCTGAGGCAATTGGTGCTAGTGCCTGTTTTGCTGATTCAGTCTGATCTGGTGAGTCAACTACTAGTTCTACCCTGTCGCCGCCGACTTGTGACTTCAGTTCATCAGAAGTTCCCTGCGCGATAACAGAGCCATGATCTAAAACCACACTCCGTGATGCCAATTGGTCAGCTTCTTCTAGATATTGGGTTGTTAACAAAACTGTCGTACCGCCAGCAACAAGTGATTCGATGACTTCCCACATACCAAGTCGACTACGGGGATCTAAACCAGTTGTTGGTTCATCCAAAAATAAAACTTCGGGCCGACCAATTAGGCTGGCTGCCAAATCAAGGCGACGACGCATACCGCCTGAGTAGCCCTTAATTCCGCGATCGGCCGCATCTGCTAAATCGAATCGCTGTAACAGCTCATCGGCGCGTTCACTTGCCTGCTTTTTAGAAAGGTGAAACAGCTGGCCAAAGAGTTGCAAATTTTCACGACCAGTGAGGTACTCGTCTACAGCCGCATATTGTCCAGTAAGACCAATGGTTTCTTTTACTGCATCCGAATTTATTGCCACATCAAAGCCACTAACTTTTGCTGAGCCACCGTCAGCCTTAAGCAAAGTTGCCAAAATTCGAACAGTTGTCGTTTTGCCTGAACCGTTTGGCCCGAGTAGGCCAACAATAGTTCCTTGCTCAACTGTGAAATCAATTCCGCGCAGCGCCTGCACTTCGCCAAAGTTCTTTTTAAGTCCCGAGACTTCAATTGCCAGTGTCAAAATTACTCACATTTCATTGATGATTTAAATTTAAACTAGCACAATTGCCTACTTCGGCTAGGGTTTAATGTGTCATTAAACCGATAGGCGCAACAGCATCAAAATGAACTTTGTGATTACTCGGCAATTCCGTGGGCTACCTCGGGAAGTTGCTGTAGTAACAGCAATTTCCTTCTGCGTTGCACTTGGCTACGGCATTGTTGCCCCCGTTTTGCCAGTATTTGCTGAATCCTTCGGGGTTTCTGCATTTGCGGCCAGCGCGGTCATTAGTTTGTTTGCCTTAATGCGCTTTGTAAGCGCTTCGCCGAGTGGTTGGCTGGTCAATAAATTCGGTGAGCGCTGGGTTCTGGGCGTAGGCCTAAGTATCGTCTCGGTTTCCAGCGCATTAGCCGGGAGTGCCCAAACCTATCCGCAACTCTTAATTTTGCGAGCCATTGGTGGAACTGGCTCTGCCATGTTTACTGTCGCCGCGATGTCACTGCTTTTGCACAAAGTCGACAGTGAAAGTCGTGGTCGCGCCACAAGTTTGTATCAAAGTGGATTCTTATTTGGCGGGCTAGCCGGACCAGCTGTGGGCGGAATAGTCGTGCACTTCAGTATCCGCGCACCATTTTTTGTTTACTCAGCTACGCTGCTGGCTGCCGTTATCACGGCGTTAAGCACTTTGGACAAATTGCCACGTTCTGAAGTGACATCAGCCGAGGAAAGGATCGATCAAGTTGAAGTGATGCCGGTAAGGCAGGCATTGCGGGAACATCCGTATCGCGCGGCACTAACGGTAAATCTAATTACCAGTCTGACAAGCTTCAGCTTGCGAATTTCTTTGATCCCACTCTTTGTCACTGAAGCTTTGAACCGCGATACCAAAACAGCAAGCATTAGCTTCCTAATTTCAAGTGTGATGCAAGCGGTGCTTCTGCCCACTTCTGGTCGTTTCATTGACACAAGGGGGCGCAAGCCGGCATTGATACTAGGTTCAACAATTTTGACCACTGCCTTAGTGGTGTTAGCAACCGGTGAATCTCTGGCGGCACTTTACTTGAGCATGTTGCTCTTCGGAATATCCGCCGCATATTTGGGAGCGGCTCCATCAGCGATTGTGGGCGATGTGGTTAAAGATCGAAAAGGTGGCCAAGTTATTGGACTATTTCAAATGGTTGGTGATTTTGGGGTAATTATTGGTCCGCTAGTGGCTGGATACTTAAAAGATTCTTCTGGTGGCTACTTTGTTCCCTTTGCCACTGCCGCAGCAGCTTCACTGTTTGCCTTCTACATGTCAATTCGAACTCGCGAAACTCGCATCAAGCCTGAACAAACTGAGTCAAACTACAACTCGATTAAATCCTGACTTGGCAAGGCATAGCCGGTGTTAGCGTGGCAATCATAGCCGTTCGGATTCTTGATTAAGTACTGCTGGTGATATTCCTCGGCGTACCAAAATATTTTTCCCTCGGCAGCGGAAATCTCAGTTGTTATCTCAGGCAGACCCGCCAAGGATAATACTTCTCGGTAAGCAGCTTTAGTTTTTAAAACGAAGTCTCGCTGTGCATCGGTGGTCCAGTAAATTGCTGAGCGGTACTGAGTGCCAATGTCGTTGCCCTGGCGGTTGCCTTGGGTCGGGTCATGGTTCTCCCAAAAGACTTTCATGAGTTCATAAAAATCAACCTCTGCAGGATCGTAAACAACCAAAACAATCTCTGCGTGGCCAGTTTCGCCCGTACAAACCTGAGGATAAGTTGGATCCGATGCAGTTCCGCCCATATAACCAACTGCGGTAACTTTGACGCCTGGAACTGCCCAGAGTTTTTTCTCTGCTCCCCAGAAGCAGCCCATACCGAAATAAATTTTTTCAAACTCGGGTGCCCAAGGGCCATGAATATCAGATTTCAAAAACAAATGCTCAGCGTTCATCAAATGCCTCCTGACTGTACCCCCGGTGGGACTTGAACCCACACTGGCACGATTTTAAGTCGTGTGCCTCTAACCGATTGGGCTACGGGGGCGAGCATCTAATCCTGACACGAGCCAAGGTGTTTCGCCTAACTGGGGGACGATTTACATCAATCGGCAACTAAGTCATAAGCGATGCCATCCAAGATGTCGTGTTCAGAGACTATGACTTCTGGCAATCCAGTGGCCTGCATGATGCGATCAAGAACCAACGAGCCACCACCGATTACATCAACTCTGCCCTCATGCATCGCACCCAATCTGGCGCGATCACTTCGGGTCATCCTTAACAGATTGGAAGTGATTTCATGAACCTTGGTAGCAGATACTCGTGAGCCATGAATTTTCGTTGAATCATATTCTGCAAGCTCAAGAGCCAAGGCCGCAACCGTTGTCACAGATCCTGCCACTCCAATTAAAGTTTTTGCGGTTGAAAGGTGTACCTGCTGATCTGCGCTGGCAATTGCCGCATCAATATCAAGGGTTGCTGCCGCTACCTCTTCAGCTGTAGGTGGATCCTGCGTTAGGTGTCGTTCAGTCATTCGAACGCAGCCAATGTCCATGCTGATTGCTCGAAGGGGTTCGGTATTACCAATGACAAATTCAGTGCTGCCACCGCCAATGTCGATAACTAAATACGGTGGTTCGAGGGTCGATGCTGAGCTGGCTAAACCCTTTGTTGCTCCGAGGAATGATAAACGAGCCTCCTCATCGCCAGAAATTACAGTTGGCTCTAGGCCCAGGCGACTCTTCACACCCGCAAAAAAATCTGCCCTATTTGAGACATCTCGCGAGGCACTAGTGGCGACGAAACGAATCAGATCCGGTTTATGTTCAAAGATTAACTGCGCGTAAACATCAACAGCCGAAAATGTGCGGGTCAATGCCGCTTGCGAAAATTCATGAGTTTGATCAACACCTTCCCCAAGGCGAACAATGATCATTGTCCGAAGGACATCACTCAACTTGCCAGCAACAATATCGGCAATCAGCAATCTGATTGAGTTTGTGCCACAGTCGATCGCTGCTACTCGCATTCAAGTTCCTTTGCACAAGTTCCTGATGACCGCCAATCACCGACAAGCTCGAGAACCCGATCTCCGAGCGGATTGACGCCTGGACCAGCAGCTAGTGAGTGGGCCGCCAGTACATGTAGGCACTTGACCCGATTGGGCATTCCACCTGCGCTTATTCCAGAAATTTGCGGGACATCTCCTAGCGTTTCTCTGACTGCTAGATAACTTTCGTGCGCTTTCAAATATTGTTCAGCTAATTCTGGATTTGTTTCCAATTCCGCTTGGAGGTCGCGCATGACACCGTTTGCCTCTAAGGTGCCTATTGCGCTATTTAACCGTGGGCAGGTCAGGTAGAAAGTAGTTGGAAATGGTGTTCCGTCTTCGAGTAGTGGAGAGGTAAGAACGACATTTGGCATTCCGCAGCCGCAGCGACTAGCTACCTCTAGTCCTCCGCGAATCGGTCGGTCTAATTGAGCCTCAATTACCTTCTGATCTTTGTTGGATAGCACTTGCGCTACTTCTGTTGGGCTTTGTCACGAATGACAAGTGGGTCGTTATGCGAACGCGGTTTGTCAGCAAGTTGAGTGCTTCGCCACAGCTTGCTGTACCAAGATGAAGTGTCATTTGGCACCAATGCGCCCGGCACTGTTTCGAGGGCAGTTGAAGTACCTTGGTCAATAACTACCAGTCCGATTTCGCCAGGAAATACATAGTTCAATCGAGTGCGTGCCAATGACTTTAAATAATTTTGGTCATCGAGTAGCTTGGCATCGGCTTGGAGCTGTGCAATCGTCTTTTGCTTATCTGCAATTTGTGACTTAAGTACCGAAATATCTCGCTTTTCTTTCACCAGAGAACGTAGCGGAACAGCCACACTCATGACAATAATGACTAATGCGCCTAAGACTACAAAAGTACGCAAATTAAATTTCGGTGAGGAAGTCACTTACCTAGTTTGCCGTGACTAGCCCTTGAAACGTGGGAACGCACCGCGTCCGGCATAACGTGCCGCATCATCCAAATCTTCCTCGATGCGAAGAAGCTGGTTGTATTTGGCTACTCGGTCGGTTCGCGCTGGAGCGCCACTCTTAATCTGGCCACAATTAAAGGCCACTGCCAAGTCGGCGATGGTGGTGTCTTCAGTTTCACCAGATCGATGGCTCATCATCGAGCGGAAGCCTGCACGATGCGCCATCTCAACAGCTTCTGCTGTTTCGGTGAGCGATCCAATCTGATTTACCTTAACCAGAAGCGCTGATGCAGAACTTTCATTAATTCCGCGGATTAAACGCTCAGTATTCGTAACAAAAAGGTCGTCTCCAACAATCTGCACACGCTCGCCAAGAGCTGCCGTAATTTGTTGCCAAGCGGACCATTCATCTTCAGCAAGTGGATCCTCGATGGACACAATTGGGAAGTCAGTCACTAGGCCGGTGTAGTAATCAATCATTTCTTGAGATGACATAGTTTTGCCTTCAACGACATAATTGCCATCTTTGAATAATTCATTGGCTGCAACATCGAGCGCAAGGGCTATTTCATCGCCAACTTTGAAGCCAGCCTTGCCAATCGCTTCAACGATTAACTCTAGGGCAGCACGGTTACTTGGCAGATTCGGTGCGAAGCCACCTTCATCGCCGAGCCCAGTTGAAAGTCCCTTTGACTTGAGCACTCCTTTGAGGGCGTGATATACCTCAGCACCCATGCGAAGTGCTTCACCAAATGTCTCGGCGCCAATTGGCGCAATCATGAATTCTTGAATGTCGACATCACTATCGGCGTGTGCACCACCGTTGATGATATTCATCATAGGCACTGGCAGAACGTGCGCATTTGGTCCGCCAACATATCGGTACAAAGGTAAACCAGCCGAGGAAGCAGCGGCCTTTGCAACTGCTAACGAAACGCCAAGGATGGCATTTGCGCCTAAGTTAGCTTTATTTGCGGTCCCATCAAGTTCAATCATGACTTGGTCAATCAGTCGCTGATCACTTGCATCCAGACCCAGGATCTCTGGCATGATTTTGTCTTCGACAGCTTCCACAGCTTTGATAACACCTTTGCCCAGATAGCGAGATTCGCCATCACGAAGTTCAACTGCCTCAAAGGCGCCGGTTGAAGCACCAGATGGGACAGCGGCACGACCGGTGGCTTCGTTGTCCAGAATAACTTCAACCTCTACGGTTGGATTTCCACGAGAATCAAGGATTTCACGGGCGCGTACGTCGGCAATACTGGACACGGGTCTACTCCATATTTCTGTCAGATTCGATTGTTGAGGCGAACGACTCTTGGCGTGCCTCATTGCACAACTAATAGCCTAGTGCATGGTTAATCTTTACCTTCAAAACGACTTACTCGTAAAATCCCTTGAGAAATGGGTAGTTATTGTGTCAGTCCCTCAGACTTGCTCACCAACGCTCGGTAATCCGCCATCGCAGCACGAAGGCAAGATTCCGGATCCAAGTCTTGAGTTCTCGCTAGTTGCACAACAGAAACTAGCAACTCGGAGATTGTGGTCTGATTAACCTCGCCAATCAACTGCGCTATCGAGTCGGTTAAGTGCGTATCTTCGAATTCGATGTCGAGTTTTCTTGATCGATAAAGCAACTGTGTTGCTAACTGAAGTGCAGGCAGCGCTTTGGGAACGCCATCAATAACTGATTCGCGCTGTTTTTCTGCGCGCTTAATCTGCGCCCAATTTTCCTCTAGCTCTTCCTGCGAAGTAACCTGCAGGTCAGAAAAAACATGTGGATGCCGTCGAACCAATTTGTTAACAACGCCATCGGCTATGGCATCTAACGTGAAATTCGCATCCTGTTCTTGAGCTATTCGCGCATGAAAAACCACTTGCAACAATAAATCGCCAAGTTCTTCACGCAATGCCGCCGTGTCACCATGGTCCATTGCCTCTAGTACTTCGTAAGTTTCTTCTAATAAGTACCGAGCAAGTGACTCATGTGTCTGTTCAGCATCCCACGGGCAGCCACCTGGTGATCGAAGTTGATCCATCACCGCGACAAGACGAGTTACGGATTCAGACATAAATTACTGTGTGGTGGATAGCGAGAACGATAAGGAGTTGTCTAGACCCATAGCCTGCATTTGCTGTGGATCCCAAGTGCCATATCTTGGGGAGACATTTACTCCCTCAGATGCTGCTAGCTGAGTCAAGTAGTTTGCTGCTGCCACACTTCGCTGTTTTTGGGTGCCTTTCGGTGCAAGGGCAGACCCAACATAACCTTGGCCGAGAATCGTTTTGAAAAAGCTATCAATCTGACTCTTTGGCACACCTTGGGTCGTAGCCAATTGCTGGATAACTGCATCCTGTCCGTACTGCAAAAATATTTGATCTCGCAGAGAAATCACTTCCGCATCAGTAACTTTTGTATCTAACTTAACTAGAGCCTCGTTAACTAAATCAGAGATCACTAACCTACTAACGACTAGCTGTCCAATAGTGCCAGCATCTGGAGCCGGTTGTTGAGAACTGTTTTCCGGCAGGTCATTAAGTATCTCAGCGAGTTGTTCATTTACAATTTTCTGCTTTATTACTCTGTTACCGATTGTTGCAGCAGAGCCAGTCTGATTAGCCTTGTCGGAGCAGCCAGCAATTAGCAGCAGAATTCCTACCAGCACACTTAGTTTTGCGAGTTTGCCCACGACACCATTCCTCAACTTGCAGTTCCAAATAAAGTATTTATTGCGTTGCTCACCCAGTCAACCAAATCCTCGCCCGCAATGCCACTTGCACTGCTGCCAAGTTTTTTAGATTGAGGCAACTGTAGGACAATCGTACGCGTTGCTGGCTGTATTCGACTGCCTGGGTAGAGTCTGTTAAGTCGCATCTGCTTCGACTCCGACAGTTCTGCGGGGAAGATTTTCAGGGCAGTTCCAGCGGCAATTAAGTCGCTGATGCCCAGGCCGTGCAACAGCACTCGAAGGCGGGCAATCTCTAAAAGCCGGTAAACCTCGCCAGGCAAAGGCCCATACCGATCAGCAAGTTCATGCTCAAGTTCAGTCACTGCCTCAGTTGTGCGCGCGTCCGACAATCTTTGATATGCCTCTAGGCGTAATCGCTCTTGTGGCACATAAGTGTGGGGAATGTGTGCTTCAATTGGGAGCTCAATTCGGATGACTGATTCTGATTCAGCAGATTCGCCATCACGAACTTCAGCGACTGCCTCACCGACTAATCGGACATATAAATCAAAACCCACTTCAGCAACGTGTCCGCTTTGTTCGCCACCAAGTAAATTGCCCGCTCCTCGAATTTCCAAGTCCTTCATTGCAACTGCCATTCCAGCACCTAGATCAGTATGAGCCGCAATAGTTGCCAGTCGATCATGTGCAGTCTGAGAAAGTGGGCGATCTGGCTGGTAGAGAAAGTAAGCGTAACCACGCTCTCGACTTCTTCCAACTCTTCCGCGCAGCTGATGAAGTTGTGCCAAACCAAAAGTGTCAGCTCGATCCACAATCAAAGTGTTGGCATTAGGGATGTCTAGTCCGCTTTCAATAATGGTTGTGCTGACTAGCACGTCAAATTTGTGTTCCCAGAAATCAACAATTACCCGCTCTAGTTCATGCTCGTTCATTTGCCCATGCGCAACGGCAATGCGAGCGTCAGGGACTAGTTGGGCCAACTTGACTGCAACCCGATTAATACTGGCTACCCGATTATGAACATAGTAGACCTGACCATCTCGGAGCAGCTCTCGATGAATCGCAGCAGCGATGTACTTGTCGTCGTACGGACCAACAGAAGTTAATACCGGCAATCGGTCTTCGGGCGGGGTTTGAATAGTGGACAGTTCTCGAATTCCCGTTACTGCCATTTCTAAAGTTCGAGGAATTGGCGTTGCTGACATGGTCAGCATGTCCACATTTGTTCTAAGCGCCTTCAGATGTTCTTTGTGCTCGACACCAAATCTTTGCTCTTCATCGACAATGACTAGGCCAAGATCTTTGAAGCGGACATCAGAGCTGAATAATCTGTGGGTACCAATTACTACATCTACGGATCCGTCAGAGATGCCGGCCAAATTTTTCTTAATTTGAGATTCACTTTGAAAGCGCGATAGTGGTGCAATTGAGATCGGAAACTGCGCATATCGCCTAGAGAAAGTTTCAAAGTGTTGTTGCACTAACAAGGTTGTTGGCACCACAATCGCAACTTGCTTTGCGTCCTGCACTGCCTTAAAAGCAGCTCTAACAGCAATTTCAGTCTTGCCATAGCCAACATCACCGCAAATTACTCGGTCCATTGGCGTCTCACGTTCCATATCGGCTTTCACGTCGTTAATGGTCGAAAGTTGGTCTGGGGTTTCGACAAAATCAAATGCGTCTTCAAGTTCCCGCTGCCAGGGACTGTCTGGACTAAAAGCAAAACCCTTGCTGGCCATACGAGCCGCGTACAGGCGGATGAGTTCAGCGGCTATTTGGCGAACAGCTTTCCGGGCACGCGATTTTGTGGCTGCCCAATCTCCGCCACCTAATTTATTCAAACTGGGGGCTTCGCCACCGATGTATCTAGTTACATGCTCAAGTTGATCAATGGGCACAAATAATCGGTCCGCGGGCTGACCACGCTTACTAGCTGCATACTCAATTACTAGATACTCGCGAGTTGCGCCTTGGACACTTCGAGAAACTAATTCAACATATTTGCCAACGCCATGTTGATCATGAACTACATAATCACCAGTTTGCAGGGTTAGTGGATCAATAGTCGTCCTGCGCCGAGCGGGCATACTGCGACTACCTCGATTGGACTCACGTGTTCCAAAAATGTCGAATTCGGTTACCACCGCTAATTTGGCGTCCTCAGAGATAAAGCCTTGGAGTTGGTGGCCAACTATTACCTCTACGACTCGAGGCTCAAACTTGAGCTCTGTTGCTAGCCGCGCTGCGATGTCTAGCTCAGAGAGCGTTGCAACTAGTCGATTCGCAGTTCCTGCGCCATTCATAACGATGACGACGCTTAAGTTCTTTGCCCACCAAGAACGAACGTCTGCAACAAGTTTGTTCATGTTGCCTCGATATTCCGATGGCACTACTAAATTCGTAGCGATTGAATCTGGTGCGCTCAAGTTGGAAATGGCACACCAGTTGAATTGTGGATTAACTAACTTAGCCTCTTGGTAATCGCGCAAACCGGTCTCAGTCTGCGCCAAGGGTACAGCATTGCCATCTGCTGCGTTATGCCAGGCAGCTGCTAAAAATTCCGCACTGGTGCTGACAATTTCATCGACTCGAGCGATTATGCGCTCCGGTTGTACTTCGACACCAAGCCACGAGCCTGGCAAAAGTTCACTAACTAATTTAAGGTCTGAAACTAGGTGTGCAGTTAAACTTTCCATACCTTCGACCCAAATGCCCTCTGAAATTTTCTCTAACATGGGAGCGAAGTTTGGCAATGAGTCGATAAGTTCTGTTGCCCTCTGCCGAACACTTTGGGTAAGCAGTAGTTCTCGGCAAGCGGTGATATTTAACGAATCAACTACCCCAGGCAGCGAACGTTGGTCTGCTACCGAAAATTCTCGTAGGTCATCGATCGTGTCTGCCCAAAACTCAATACGTTTTGGATGGTCCTCTGTTGGCAGGAATATGTCAACAATTCCGCCCCGAACCGCGAATTGACCACGCCGATCAATAATTTCGACTCGCTCAAAGCCCAGCTCAGTTAACTTTCTACCGAGGTCAGCAATGGAAATTTCATCTCCTTTTACCAATTTCAGCGGTGGGAGCGAAGTAAGTTCGGTCATTATCGGTGCAATAAACGAGCGAACCGACATTACCAATACCTGAATCGGTGTTGCCTCACCTGGATTGGTTAGTCGTTGAAGAATTGAAATTCGACGACCCACTGTTTCGCTACTAGGACTTAGCCGCTCATGCGGCAGCGTTTCCCATGCTGGGAAAAATGCAATGGCATCTTGAGTAATAAAGTCCGCTAAGCACTGGCAGATTTCCTGAGCTGATCGCTCGCTGGGAGTTACCACCAGAATTTGCTTGCCACTGATGGCCAGCGCGGCTATCACGTGCGGCGATGCACTACTGGGGGCACTGACCGTGGCCTCATCACCAGATTCGAGTGATTCAAAAATTTTTCGATAAAAATCTGCCTCGGTTAAGCTCTTAGAAATTTTAGGGAAGGTCATTGGCTATCTGTCAGTGCCTTCAAGACTGATGAGAAGTATTTTTGGCGACAGATAATGGCTCCTGGAACCGTGACGTCTTCCTGGTTGAAAGCAAAGTCGCCACCATCTGGTAAAGAGGCTGCGAGGCAATAATGTCTAGCAACTGCTAACGGTGCCGCGATGTCCCACTCGTTAAAGCCGGAGGTGTTTACATAGATGTCAGCCTTGCCTGCAATTATGTGCGCTAACTTTGCCCCGACGGAACCACGCTTTTCAATAACTGCCTCTTGTGAAAAATCTTTGCTCAGTTGTGTGCAGATATCTGAGAGTCGATCTGGAGGATTGGTTGGCGAAGTAACTATTCGAATTCCATCGGCAGCAGACAACGCCCAGTCAACAGCTTGCATATGCAAATTGCTATGCACTCCTGAATCAAATGCTGGTTCAAAAATAACTCGATCGGCAGTCGAATAAGTTGCCGAAATCATTGGCACACATACTGCTGCGGCCGCTATTTGCGAAGGAGCGGTTGACTGCGCTTCCCATAGAGCTACGTGAACGGCAAAGCCTGGATACCCTCGAGAGAAACTTGAGGTCCCATCAAGTGGATCAATGATCCAAACACGCTCTGCGCCATGTCGAGCACTCGGATCTATTCCTTCTTCGCTCAGCACTACATCATCAGGTCTAAGTAGATTTAGTTGGCTTAGGAGGTACTCATTTGCTAACTTATCGCCCCGACTGCCGAGTTCGGCAACATCGTAATCTGGCATCTGGCCGGGAGTTAATGGAGAAATTTTACCCCGCACTGATAGCAAGATTTTGCCAGCCTCAGTAGCGAGTTTTCTAGCTAAGTTGTGATCGTTCATGAGTTGAAACGATTCTGCGTCTCTTCAAGACTCGTGGTCACTAGCTGAATAACTGCATCTGATCCACGGGCAATTAAATCTTGAACAATAGCTTGTTCACTGGAAGCAAAGTTACGCAAGACAAAATCTGCTGGATCTTGCTGACCAGGCGGTCGCCCGATTCCCAGTCGCACTCGGTACCAATCACCAGTTCCTAATGACTTACGGATTGACTTAAGCCCATTGTGACCATTGTCCCCACCCGCGAATTTAATTCGAATTGCTCCTAGCTCAATGTCTAATTCGTCGTGCAGCACAATCAAGTGTTCAGGACTGACTTTGTAGAAATTTGCTAAGGCTTTTGTTGGACCGCCAGATTCGTTCATGAATGAAGTCGGTTGCGCAACAATAAGCTGATTCGCAGCAATCTTCAGTTCAGCAACTAAGGCCTGAGTTCGCTTATGTTTACTTAACTTCGCGTTTGCTTCGCTTGCCAAGGCTTCGATCACTCGAGCACCAATATTGTGTCGATTTAACGCGTAAGTGGGACCCGGATTTCCGAGTCCCACTACAAGCCATGTGTTTGCCACGGACTATTGCGCTGACTCTTGCGCCTCTACTGGTGCCTCAACGCTCTCACCACTAGGAGCAGCTTCATCTTCCTGACGGGCAGCTCGAGCGGCAGCTTTGGCGGCAGCAGCTTCGGCGGCAGCTAGTGCGGCAGCCTCAGCAGCCTCGCTAGCTTCGGCGGCAGCGCGGGCGATTGAAGCAGCTTCGGCGGCGGTTACCAGCACCAAGTCAACATGTTCGACATAGCGACGAACTGGTTCGATTTGGATATCTCGAGGTGCTACCGTCTCGGTTTTGCCGTTAAGAACGATCTCGATAGACGTGCCCTTCTTGCGAAGTGCAAGAGTGAATTCGTGTGAATCAAGGCTAACGTGCACCGGAGCAGTTCCGTGGCCGTAAATAACAGCTGGGGTCTGCCCTTCGCGACGAAGTTTGCGCGCGGCACCCTTGCCGAAATCTGTGCGGATATTTGCGACTAATGACATTTAGAACTCCTCTACTTAGGTCGCGGAAATGCTCCGCAGGAGACCTTCGTCGATAACGGCTGTCGCAGAATGCGAAGCCCTCGCCGAGGAGCAACTCAAGATTAAAGGTAAAAGAGAGATCCGGTCAAACTAACCGAATTTTAGACGCCAACATGGTCGAAAAGACCAGCAACCGAGCCTTCATCAAAGACTTCGCGAATCGCCCGGCCCAACAGTGGCGCAATAGGCAGAACTGTCAGCCCTGGGAATTGTTTCTCTGGCGCGATCGGCAAAGTGTCAGTAACAACAACCTCTTTAATTCGAGAATTCTGTAGTCGCTCGGCTGCCGGCGACGAAAGGATGCCGTGTGTTGCTGTGACGATAACGTCGGCCGCACCGTTTTCAAAAAGTGCCTCGGAAGCTTTGACGATTGTGCCACCGGTATCAATCATGTCATCGACGACGACACATATGCGGCCTTCAACATCACCGACTACTTCTAATACCTTGGCTTCGTTTGGCACGTCAGGGTCGCGACGCTTGTGAATTATTGCCAATGGCGAATCTAAGATGTCAGTCCATCTTTCAGCGACCCGAACTCGACCTGCATCAGGCGAAACGACTGTGATTTTGTTACGGTCAACTGTGCGACCAATGTGCGCAGCCAAAATTGGTAACGCAAAAAGGTGATCCACTGGGCCGTCAAAAAATCCTTGAATTTGAGCTGTGTGCAAGTCAACACTCATTAAGCGATCAGCGCCAGCTGCCGAAAAGAGATCTGCCATCAAGCGGGCTGAGATTGGCTCGCGTCCAGCATGTTTTTTATCTTGCCTTGCGTAACCATAGAAAGGAGCGACAACGGTAATGCGTTTTGCTGAAGCACGTTTTAGGGCATCGACCATTAGCAACTGTTCCATGATCCATTCATTCACCGGCGCAGTGTGGGTCTGCAATACAAATGCATCACAGCCGCGGATTGATTCTTCGAATCGCACAAAGATTTCACCGTTAGCAAAGTTGTAAGCCCGAGTCGGCACCAGTTCAACGCCGAGTTCGTTCGCTACTGCTTGAGCAAGTTCAGGATGTGACCGACCTGCCAGAAGAACCATTCGCTTTGCATTGCTCTGGGTGATTCCGGTCATGTTTATTACCCTTCCACGGATGAACTGTTATTACCTGAGTCTGCCACTGCCGCCTTAGCGGACTCACTACCGGGTCGGCGCCTTAGCACCCAATCCAAAATATTGCGTTGTCGAGACCGCCCAACACCAATTGCACCTGCAGGGACATCTTCGGTAATTACCGAGCCAGCGGCAGTGTAAGCACCATCACCAATGATTACGGGAGCTATCAGCATGGTGTCACTGCCGATTCGAACGTGCTTTCCAACTACCGTCTTATGTTTTTGCACTCCGTCATAATTCACAAAAATTGTGGCAGCTCCGATGTTTGTCCCCTCGCCGATCTCGGCATCGCCAACATAAGACAAGTGTGGGACTTTCGCTTGATCACCTAACTGAGCATTTTTCATCTCGACAAACCCACCAGCTTTTGCACCTGTGCCTAAAACCGTCCCCGGCCGTAAGTATGCATAGGGACCGACCTGTGCGGCTTCGCCAATAATGGAATCAATGGTTGTCGCTTTGATAACTTTGGCCCGGGGCAAAACTCTTGTGTCTTCCAATGTGCAGTCTGGGCCGATTACCGCTCCACTTTGCACAGAAGTGTGGCCAACAAGCCGCACATTAGGCAACAGTGTGACATCTTGATCCAGGCAAACGGTAGTTTCTATCCAAGTTGTGGCCGGATCTTCCATGGTGACGCCAGCAAGCATCCATTTGTCCAAAATGCGATGGCGAAGAATGTCTGTCACCTCGGCAAGCTGTTTGCGATCGTTGATGCCAAGAATGTTCTCACTACTCGTAAGCACTGCCTGGACAGGATGTCCCAGGTGCTTAATAATCTCGATCGCATCGGTTAGATAAATCTCACCTTGGGAATTGTTGCTACCAATACTGTCGATTGCATTTCGTAATTGCTCTAGGTCAAAGCAATAAATTCCCGAATTAACTTCAGTTATCAGCAACTCCTCATCTGAAGCATCACGATGTTCAACAATTTTCAGTACTTCGCCAGTAGCATCGCGAACTATGCGCCCGTAACCATCGGGCACAGTGAGTTCAGCCGACAGAATTGCTACCGCAGAGCTCTGCTTAGCAATCGCTAAGCGCTGGATATCTTCTTGGGTAACCAGTGGAGCATCGCCGGCTAAGACAAGTACCGAGCCCTGCAGTGAGTCGGGCAAACTTGCCAATGCCACGGCGACGGCATGTCCCGTTCCGTTTTGCGTTTCTTGGACAGCTATTTGTAGCCCAGAGTAAGTCGCTAGATGTTCAGTGACTGCCTCGCGCTGATGTCCCACGACTACAACTTTGTGTTTTGCCCCGACTTGTTCAACGGTATTTATTACATGATCGATGATTGGTAGACCTAGAACAGAATGCAGCACTTTAGATTTTGCAGACCGCATTCTCGTGCCTTGGCCAGCAGCCAAAATTATGGCTACTTGGATCGGATTGGGCTCATTGCTGTTTGACACAGATACAACCCTACTTAAGAAATGGCTCCCGGTAGAGGACTCGAACCTCTATTCAGTGCTCCAAAGGCACTTGTCCTGCCGTTAGACGAACCGGGAAAGTCCCTAGAAATCTTAGGCTCTTCACCTGCTTTTCCCAAACTCTGCCTAGATTTTGGCAGTGAACATTAGCGTTTGATTTCCTACGCTAGCCTTGAGTGAGTACGTTCCGTCCGGAAAAAGCAGGTTTAATCAGTACATGGCAGTCACAATTGACCACGAAGATGACCCACTGGAGTCTGCTCGGCCTCGCTTAGTCGATGCTGATCGTGTGCGAATGACCGGACACGAACGTCGAGCTCAGCTGATTGAAGTCGGGCGAGCACTATTTGCTGAGAAGGGTTTTGAGGCAGTAACCATCGAGGAGATTGCCCTTACTGCCAAAGTCTCCAAGCCCGTAGTCTACGAACACTTCGGTTCAAAAGATGGACTTTACGCAGTAGTGGTTGATCGGGAAATGAATTACCTCCTTGGCTCAATCACACAGGCTCTAACTGCTGAGCATCCTAGAGTGTTACTAGAGCAAGCATCTTTTGCCCTTTTTGATTACATCGAAACCCACACTGATGGATTTAGAATTTTGGTCCGAAACTCACCAGTGGCGACAGCTACTGGCAACTTTGCGAGTTTGCTTTCCGATGTAGCATCTCAGGTTGAAGCACGCCTTGGAAAAGAGTTTGCCAATCGAGGATTCCCGAAGCGAATGGCGCCAATGTATGCACACATGTTCGTTGGCATGGTCGCACTTACTGGGCAATGGTGGCTTGACGTTGGTGGCGCAAAGAAGGACGAAGTGATTGCCCATCTAGTCAATTTAGTTTGGAACGGTGCCAGTGATTTGCAGCGCGCTCCACGCCTGATATCTCGCCGTTAATCCACTTCGGGATGCGCTAAGTGATTATCGAGTGGCGAAACGATCTTTCGCAGCGCACTTACTAGTTCAGAGAACTCTTCATTAGACACATCCTTAAGCAACTCTTGTTCGCGCTTAAGTAAGTCCTGCAGCGCCAGATCCACTTTGCCTCGGCCAGTACTTGTGAGTGCGACCAAAACGCCACGACCATCGGATGGATCTGGACCGCGGTGAACAAAATCTTTCTCAACAAGTCGATCGATTCGATTGGTCATGGTTCCACTTGTGACCAATGTGGCCGTTACCAGTTGCGAAGGTGTTAGTGCGTATGGCCGACCAGATCTGCGCAGAGCAGCAAGGACATCAAATTCACCAGGTTCAAGATCATGCAGGGCAAAAGACTCGCGCCGAGCAATATCTAGGTGGCGAGCAAGCCTTGTTACTCGGGATAAAACTTCCAATGGATGAACATCGAGATCAGGTCGTTCTCGGCGCCAAGCTGCAATTAACTGATCTACTTCATCGGTGGTCACAAAGAAGATTCTAAGCGCTTAGGCTGGATAAGAATCGTGCATTGCTAATGATTAGTGACTATTCGAGCGCCATGAACTGGGCCATGCGCTCTGATGCATTGATCAACAAGCCCAGAGCTTGATAGCGCTACTGCCAGATCTATAGCCGCTTTCTCGTCCTCAACCAAGAAAGCACAGGTCGGGCCACTGCCGGACACTACTGCACCAAGTGCTGCATAATCTAAGCCAAAATCTAACGCTGCAGCCAAACTCGGTTTCATGGTCAACGCGGCAATCTGCAAATCATTTTTTAACAGCGGACCTAATGCGACACTGTCCCCTTGAGTAATTGCGGCTAATACCTCCGCTGGAACCTTGGGAAGTTCACTAAAATTTGGACCTCGCAAGTTGTCCGTTCTTTCGTAAACTGCAGAAGTAGCAAGACCTTGCTTGAAAGTCCCGAAAACCCAATGGAATGTTCCGCGGGTCATTACCGGCGCAAGTACATCGCCTCGATTAGTGCCAATCGCACATCCGCCATGCAACATAAACGGCACGTCTGAACCTAGTTCACGCGCCATTGCATCTAACTGGTCGCGACTAATTCCAACCTGCCAGAGTGCGTCGCAAGCAAGCAAGGTTGCTGCTGCATCAGCGCTACCACCAGCCATACCTGCAGCAACTGGAATTGTTTTATTGATTGTTATCCGAACATTTGGATCTTCACCACAAGCAGCAGCGATTAATTTGGCAGCTGACCAGACTAGATTTGAAGAATCGGTAGGAATTTGATCTGCAAATGGACCCTCGGCGACTATCGAAAACTCATCGGCTTGGGTGGCCGTCACTTCGTCATAAATGTTTACTGACTGAAAAATTGTTGCTAGTTGGTGGTATCCGCTGAACTCTTTGGGTCCCACTCCCAAATAAATATTTACTTTGCCCGGTACTCGAACTGTTACAGATTTAGCCACAACGTCACTTTACTTCGCGAGCAGCCATCGCAATTGCCAAAAAACCTGAATAATCAAGTTGCTCACCTCGAAGTTTGGGGTCGATGTTTGCTAATCTCAACACTCGCTCGACTTGCTCAGTGCCGCCAAAGTGGTTGCTAAGTGCAGATCGAAGCGTCTTGCGTCGCTGACTAAATGCGCCATCAATGATGGGGAATAACTCGGTCTTGCTTATGGCAGTGCCCGAATTTTCGTGGCGTACTAGCCGGACCAATACCGAATCAACATTCGGAACGGGCCAGAAAATTTGGCGACTGATGTTTGCTACAAGTTTCGCTTCTGCGTAATACCTCGCCTTAACACTTGGCACTCCATAGACTTTTGAGCCGGCAGCGGCAGCTAATCGTTCACCGACTTCTGCTTGCACCATCACAAAAATCTGCGAAAGATCTGGAAATTTATCCAGAAAATGCAGGATTACAGGTACCGAAATGTTGTACGGCAAATTTGCCACGAGTTTGGTAGCCAAACTTGGAAGTTCGCTAACTTGTAATGCATCCTGATTAACTACTGTCAATTTAGGTAGCAACTCTGGATTAATTCCTGCAACTGTCCTTGATAGTTGGTCGGCCAACCTAGCGTCAATCTCGACAGCAATCACTGATTTAGCTGACTCCAGTAGTCCAAGAGTGAGCGAGCCTAAACCTGGTCCGATTTCAACGACAACATCGTTGCTATCAATTTGAGCCAAATCAACAATGCGGCGAACCGTATTTGGATCGATGACAAAATTTTGACCTAATTTTTTGGTCGGAATTAAATCTAGTTCGCTTGCGAGTTTGCGAATTTGAGCAGCACCAAGAAGGTTATCTGACATTACGCCCGATTAGTACCAACCAGTTGAATTGGAATGCTCCAGAGCTCCACATGGAGTGTTGTAGCGCTTCTCAATGTAATTAGCGCCCCACTTGATCTGCGTAATTGGATTGGTCTGCCAATCAGCGCCAAACTTGGACATCTTGTCGCCTGGCATTGCCTGTGGAATTCCATATGCGCCACTTCCACGGTTTCGTGCAGTGTGGCGCCAGTGGCTTTCCCTGTCCCAAAGTGAAACGAGGCAGCCGTACTGGGTCTGATTCCAATCATATTTTTTAGCGATGTACACCTGAGCAAACTTCATATTGCCCTCGGGTGTGCCCGTACCAGCTGCCGCTGCCTTGGCATCGAGTGTTAGAGCGACTGGCTTACCGGTGCCAACGATGTAGACCGCGGGCTTGCCTTTGTTCAGAACTTTTTTGGAAACTAGAGTCTTAGCAATCTGCTTACCCTGCAGGACTCGAACCTGGTAAACATATTTCACCGTCCCCTTAGTACCTTTACTGCGAAGCAGTTTGGTGCCGCGTTCTACTTCAGCAGAATGGATAATTTTGCTGGTGACCGCAACTTTCTTGACAGCAGTTACGGTTCGAGTGGTCCTGATTGCCCCAGGAGTGTTTGGCAATATCCGAGTTACCCCTGAAACACTTTTACTCGCGGCGGTCTCTGAGCCGGAATTTGCATTAGCAAATCCTGTTGTTCCAGTAGCAGCTGATCCACCCAAAACTAAAACTGCAACAACTGTTAAAGGCCCAATAAGACTCGAAATCGACCTGGGCTTGGCATGACGAGCTGGGGCGCGGCGACGTCCGCGTGAACTCATACAGGTCTCCAAGGCGTAGGCAACAAATCACTCGTTTGAGGAAGTACTCCTCTACCGTAGCCCAAACTAGGGGGGCAAAAGCAAGTCGAAAATCCCTAAAATGGGCCAAAAACCCTTGCGGCATTTGAAAAAAGTGCCTGACAAATTTCTTGCTCCGACTCGCCTCTGGTCGCCGAAATTGCCCGCACAGTCAGGGGAATTAGCGCCGAAGAATTAGGTCGGCCGCGATAGGGCGTGGGGGTTAAAAACGGAGAATCCGTCTCAACCAGCAACAGGTCAACCGGCATAAGGGCTGCGGCTTCGCGAAGGTGGGGGGCGTTTTTGAAAGTGACTGTGCCACTAAATGAGGTGTACCAGCCACGTTCCGCACAAATCTTGGCTAGTTCTACCCCGCCCGAAAAGCAGTGAAAAACAACAGTTGCCGGCGCCCCCTGTTCATCCAGAATTCGAACTACGTCATCGTGCGCATCCCGGTCATGGATTACAACCGGCTTTCCTACTGCTTTGGCGATCTCAATGTGTTCACGAAATGACTCCTCTTGGGCAGCAATGCCTTCAGGCCCAGTTCGGAAATAGTCAAGCCCAGTCTCACCAATAGCTCTAACTTGTGGCAACTTTGCCAGAGTGGCTATTTCGGCAAGTGAGTCTTGCAATGTGGGGTCATGGGCAGCTGCATTTGGATGTAACGCCACAGTTGCCCAAACATCAGGATAGGAGGCCGCAATATCGGCAGCCCAAATGGAACTCGCTAGGTCACAGCCAACCTGAATTACTTTTGCCACACCAGCGGCATTTGCGCTAGCTAGTGCCTCGGTCACGCTAGGTAAAACATGCTCATCGTCATATTGGACATCCATATGGCAATGCGTATCAACTACTGGCGAAACCAATGGCTCAACCGAGATAAGTACATCCACAATCTAAGGCTAGCGGGCGTTTAAGTTAGCCTTAGCAAAACCAACAGTGAACTTAAGTGCAGGCAGGATTAAGTGCGGTTACGATTTAGTGGGCTAGATGGGCTACGTGGTATTGCCGTACTTCTGGTGGTTTTGTACCACGCAGGTATTTGGCAGATTCCAGGCGGTTTTCTCGGCGTAGACATCTTCTTTGTACTTTCTGGATTTTTGATCACCTCACTGTTGCTCGACGAAGCAGATAGAACGCACCATATTGACCGGGCCAATTTTTACCTAAGGCGCCTACGGCGCCTCATGCCAGCACTTATTTGCGTCTTGATCTTTGCGGTAGTCGCCGCTGCACTTTGGGCGCCCGATTCCGGGTATGGCGTGCGAAGAGATTTACCATGGGCCTTGACCTCGGTGTTGAACTGGTCATACCTCTTCTTTAACCAGTCCTATTTCGTCAATATTTCGAGGCCACCACTTCTGGGACATCTATGGTCACTTTCAATTGAAGAACAGTACTACGTAATCTGGCCGCTCATAATAATCCTGTCTGTAAAGGTGCGTTGGCTAAAAAATCATTACCGATCTGCGATTTTTTTGCTGGCAGTTAGTGGCGCGGTTGCGAGCACGGCATGGATGCGCTGGTTGGCAATAAATGATGGCTATCCAATTCCACATGATCCAAGTCGTTTGTATTTCGGCTCTGATACCCACGCAATGGGGTTATTACTCGGCAGCGCGTTGGCAACTTTGATTAAGCCAGAGAAGCTTGCGGCAAAGTTAACTCCAGATAAGAAAACTGCTCTCAATGTGATTGCAGTTGGCGCGATTATTGGGTTGGCCTACTACATATTCTTCGTCGATGAATTGAATGAATCTTTATTCCGTAGTGGCTTTCTCGTTGTTTCTGCGCTAACTGCAGGATTGATAACTGCTTGCATCCACAAAGACTTAATCTGGGGAAGAATCATTGACTTTTCCATCCTGCGCTGGATTGGGCGTCGCTCATATGGAATTTATCTATGGCACTGGCCAGTTTTCCTGCTACTTAGACCGGGCATCGACATCAGTTGGCCCGAGCCAGCAGTATTTGCTCTGCGAATTACCTTGGTAACAATTATCAGCGCTCTCTCATATCGCTATTTGGAAGTTCCCATTAGAAATGGTGCTATCAAAAAGACATGGATCCGGTGGAAATCTTTGGGAATTCCAAGGCCATCAATACTTCGGGCTGGATTTTTCATAACGCTATGCATCAGTTTCATTTTTTGTTTTGTAATTGTCGGTAAGCAACCAATGCCTACCGCCGCTAACGATCCAGTTTTTAACGGTATTACTTCGGTAGACATTGATCCAACTGCTACGCCATCTCCAGCCCCATCTAGATCCGGGCCGGCACGTCCGCCTTCTACTGCTATGCCAATAAAACATGGACGAGTGGTGGTTTTTGGCGACTCGGTTGTGCTAAGTGGCAGATCAGCACTACAGGATTCACTCAAGAGTATTTCAATTGATGCAGCAGTCGGGCGCCAGCCATGGGAAATTGCCCAACGCATTTCACTTCGCCGATCACAAGGCAGACTTTCCAACTTTGTCGTCATCCATATGGGAACAAATGGATTAGTCACTCGAGAAAACCTCGCTCCGATACTTAATCAACTTCGAGACCGAAAGCGCGTTGTAGTGGTTGACGTTCAGGTACCTAGAGTTTGGATGAAGCAAACAAACAAAATGATTTATTCACTCATTGAGAAGTATCCGAATGTCCGACTAGCAAGTTGGCGATTAGCTTCAAAGGGGCACAGCAACTACTTCACGCCAGATGGGGTGCACTTGACTAAAACTGGTGGCAAAGTTTTTGCTCGAATTATCAAACAGGCCCTGCGCCAACCTTAGATATTCTCTGGTTCTTCAATTCTTGGGAATAGCGATTCACCCTTGGTTATCACAACCCCTGGCTTTAATTGCCCCCAAATACCCGCAGTAAGCAGTGATTCATCTAGGCCAGATTCAACAGCGCCAATGTCTTGCCAAAGTTGTGCCATTGCTTTTGGCATTAGTGGAGCGTACAAAGTTGCCACTGCTCGCAGAGATTCGCAGATAACATACAAGATCGTGTGCAACCGCTCAGTTTGTGCTGGATCTTTAGCGATTACCCATGGCTGCTGTTCGGTCACATAAAGATTGACTGCATCAATGAACTCTTTGACACCGACGATTGCCGTCTGAAAATCAAAATTACGCACTGCTTTATCAGCACTCATCGCCGTAACTTCCAAAAGGTTCTGGATCACCAAATCATCATCAGTTAACGGTCCAGGAGCCGGTAAATTGCCCTCGCAGTACTTACCAACCATGGCCTGTACTCGACTAGCTAGGTTACCTAAACCATTAGCTAGCTCAGCAGTGTAGCGAGCGACTAAATCTTCCCAGGAGAATGAACCATCTTGGCCGAAAATAATGGCCCGCATGAAGTAGTAACGGAAAGCATCAGACCCTACTAAATTGACAATACTTTGTGGAGAAATTCCGGTGAGCTTGCTCTTGCTCATTTTTTCACCGCCGACCAACAGCCAGCCGTGAGCATAAACACACTTAGGAAGATCTAGATTCGCAGCCAGCAACATGGCTGGCCAAATTACAGCATGGAAACGCAGAATATCTTTACCTACCAAATGAACATCGGCTGGCCAAGTACGCGAGAATTTCTTTCCGCCGGCCGAATCTGGTGCATCGCCTAGTCCCACCGCAGTTGCATAATTCAAAAGAGCATCAAACCACACGTAAACAACTTGGTTTTCATCCCAAGGAACTTGAATGCCCCAATCAAATGTCGATCGAGAAATCGACAAGTCCTGTAAGCCTGAACGTAAAAACGACATGACCTCGTTGTAGGCAGATTCGGGCCGGATTGCTTGCGGATTCGCTTCATAATGTGCAATCAATTTTTCATTGAATTTTGAAAGTGTGAAAAACCAATTAGTTTCACTAACCTGCTCAACTGGCTTGCCATGAATTGGACAAACTAGTTCACCAGTTTCACTTTCTTCTAAATCACCAGGAAGTTTGAATTCTTCACAGCCGACACAGTATGGGCCTTCATACGACCCCTCAACTATGTGTCCTGCAGCTTTAAGTTGGGTCAAGAAGCGCTGCACCCGCTCTATGTGACGTGATTCTGTTGTGCGGATGAAGTCGTCATTCTTCACATCGATTACGTCAAGGACAGGATGCCAAGCATTCGCTACTAGTTGATCGGCCCACTGTTGCGGCGGGACATTATTTGCCTCGGCAGTGCGCAGGACCTTTTGTCCATGCTCGTCAGTTCCAGTCAAAAACCAAACCGACTCTCCAGCTAACCGGTGCCAACGAGTTACAAAATCCGCTGCAACGGTTGTGTAAGCGTGTCCGATGTGAGGTGCATCATTTACGTAGTAAATAGGGGTAGTCAAATAAAATGCTTTACCCAATGCTTCTGACATACCCATTAGTCTAGAGCCGTTTTACTGGCAGCTTAATCGGTTGTTTTTTGATGTTGAATTACCGCTTCGTAGACATCTCTTTTGGGCACATTAAGTTCGGATGCGACATCAGCTACTGCATCGCGAATCGATACTCCTAATTGAGTCCGCTGACTAACGAGTTTGATCCAGTCAGCACTAGTAGTTTCAGCTAATTCAGGCGAGCCAGAAACTACCAAAGTAATTTCACCAAGAATCTCCCTCTGGCACCACTGCTTTAATTGAGCTAAGGTTCCTCGAACTACTTCTTCATAAGTTTTTGTCAGTTCGCGACAGATTACCCCCTGGCGGTCGGCGCCAAAGTGCACCGCCATTGCAGATATTGTTTCCGAGAGTCGATGTGGTGCTTCAAAGAACACCATGGTTCTGGTTTCATGTTTCAGATCTTGAAGGTCTCGATCCCGTGCACCAGCCTTACGGTTTAGAAAACCTTCGAAAGCAAACCGGTCTGTTGGCAATCCACTTACTGCTAAGGCGGCTAGTACAGCCGACGGGCCGGGTAGCACTTGTATTTGAATTCCTGCGTTAATTGCATGTTGCATGAGGCGAAAGCCTGGGTCGCTTACTGTTGGCATGCCCGCATCAGAAATAACAAGCACCGTTTGACCCTGTTTTACTGCTGCAACGAGCTCGGCTGATTTGGCTTCTTCTACAGCATCATAAAAAGAAACAATTTTTCCTGGTGCGCTGATCCGCAGGTCTCGCAATAAACGAACAGCACGTCGTGAATCTTCGGCAGCAACTATGTCTGCCGTTTGCAGGATTTCGACCAACCTTGAGGTGGCATCACCAGGATTACCAATTGGAGTGGCTGCCAGAAAAAGTGTTCCAGACACGATACCTTCGCTCCCTATTGCGCCATGTACCCTGTAACTTTATTGCTATGGCAACAAAGCGTAAATCACATCCCGCAGTAAACAATTCATCAAACAAGAAGCAGGGTCAAGCTAGCGCTGCTGCGCGTACTGCTAAGGCTACGCCATACTCTTTGGAACGATCAGGAGAATTGGTTGGTGGCTGGCTAGGTTGGCTAGGTCCGATCCTTGCCACAATTCTGGCGGCGGCCCTTCGAATTCCAAGATTAGGTATTCCCAAATCTTTAGTATTCGATGAAACTTATTACGCTAAAGATTCTTTGTCCTTGCTCTACTACGGCTACGAACGAGCAACAATTCCCTCTCCAGAGCCCGTCATTATGCAAAACGCAGGCAAGGGACCAGTAAACATATTTATTGACGATCCAGCGTTTGTGGTCCATCCGCCAGTTGGCAAGTGGCTAATTGCGCTCGGTGAACATCTATTTGGCATGACCCCTTTTGGCTGGCGAATTATGGTTGCAGTTCTGGCAATTGCAACCGTACTTGTCACTGCTCGGGTTACCAGGCGTCTGCTTAATTCAAACGTTGCCGGAACTTTGGCCGGTCTCTTCTTGGCATTAGACGGCTTACACATTGCTATGAGTCGTACGGCACTGCTCGACACCATTCTTACATTTTTTGTTGTTTGTGCCTTTGGCTTTTTGATCGTTGATCGTGAATTGCGAGATCGTGGATCTGAAAATATGAGGCAGGCATACTATGCGCGTGGTGGATTTGCCTTGATGCTGGGCTTGTCATGTGCAACAAAATGGAGTGGTTTGTATTTCACTGCTGCTTTTCTACTGCTGATGGTTAGTTGGGACATAGCTCGGCGAGACGAATATAGATTTAAGGACCGAATTCGTGGGTGGGCAAAAAGTGATTTGCTGGGAACGGCCCTAATTCCCGTAAGTGTCGTAGTCATCTACATCTTTAGTTGGATTGGCTGGTTCCGGTCAGATAATGCGTGGGACAGGAATTGGGCTACTCAGGAAAGCTCATTTAAATTCATTCCGAGTGCGTTGCGCAGTCTCTGGCACTACCACGATGAAATGCTGAATTTTCATACTGGTCTGCGACAAGCCCATAACTATCGGGCGAATCCTTGGGGTTGGCCAATCTTGGCTAGACCAACAAGTTTCTTTTATGAGAGTAAACCTACATGCGGCGCAACATCCTGTTCCCAAGAAGTTATTCCGCTGGGAAATCAACTGATTTGGTGGGGTGGCGCAATTGCCCTAATTGCAATTATTGTGTTTGCCATTCGTCGGCAACATCGAGGTGCTTTGCCAATCTTGATTGGATTCGCCGCTGGATGGGTGCCCTGGCTGCCATTTGCCTACCGAACAACTTTCCAGTTCTATTCCGTGGTCTACCTACCATTTACCATCATGGCTTTAGTCCTATGTTTGCAATTGCTTGATCGAAGATTTGGATATTTTCGGATCACAAGAGCCAGAGGTTTTATGCATTTTAAAGATCAGACTCAGGACGGCTGGGGTGGATTTGCCATCGCATCCTTATTAATAGTTGGCATTTTGACCTACTATTTCTGGCCACTATTTGTCGCTCAATCAATTCCATACAGTGAATGGATTAGCAAGATGTGGTTTAAAGGTTGGATCTAAGATTGCGGCTGAAATTTTCGCAGTCTTAAACTGTTCGAAACAACAAAAACGCTTGAAAATGCCATGGCAGCAGCGGCAAGCATCGGATTCAAGTAGCCAGACATCGCGAGCGGGATTGCCGCGATATTGTATGCAAAAGCCCATGCCAAATTTGATTTGATTGTTCGCATTGTTGCTCGCGCAAGTTTTATTGCGTCAAGAGCTGCTTGCATATTTGACCGCAGCAGAACCACATCGGCTGCGCTCGCAGCCACTTCAGTACCGTCACCCATGGCAATACTTAGATGAGCTGCCGCTAGCGCTGCGGCATCGTTTACTCCATCACCTACCATTGCAACGATTTCGCCGGCATCGGTAGCACTTTTTATGTAATTAAGTTTTTCATTTGGTTGCACTTGTGCATGAAATTCAGGAATTCCTAGATCACTAGCTACTCGCGATACCCGGTCTACACTGTCACCTGAAATCACCACGGGAGTTATATTCAGGTTTCGAAGTGCACTGATTGCAGCCTGTGACTCTGGTGCAATTAGTTCAGACAAGCCAATAATTCCGATTGCTACCGCATCTTGGTACACAACAACACTGTTTAATAATTGCGCGGAATATTCCTGTGCTTCATGTGCCAACAGACCTTCTGGAAGGCCCAGCCAGTCAACCGAGCCGATTGCACAAGGGACTCCAAAAACTTCGCCCTGCACTCCCTTTCCGGCAAAAGTTCGCACATTTTTAGCAACGGGAATATCGCCCCCGAAACTCAGTGCGGTTTCACATAAACTCTGGGCCACCGGATGAAGCGCATTTTGCTCAAGTGAGCCAACAATCTGCCAGAACAGTAATTCGTCTATAGTCGTCTTCCATCGATTGGAACTAAGACGGCCAAGCGTTAACGTTCCAGTTTTATCCAAAAAAATCTCGGTGATCTTTTCGCTAGTCTCGAGCGCTCGAGGGCCGCGGAATAAAATTCCAAGTTGGGCAGCACGTCCCGTACCAACAAGGATCGCAGTTGGTGTAGCCAATCCAAGAGCGCAGGGACAGGCTATTACCAGAACACTAATTCCGACCGCTATTGACTTGCTCAAGTCATGATTTAGAACCTGCCAAAAGAGTGTGGCAAGAAGGGCAAGTGCAAATACGACTGGGATAAAAATTGCTGACACTTTATCAACTAACTTTGTTACCTGTGCTTTGCCGGTTTGAGCCTGGTGCACGAGTCTAGAAATTGCAGAGAGAACCGTATCTTGACCGGTCGCGCTCACCCTGATGAAAAGTGCGCCATCGACCAGCGCAGTTCCACCTATTACTGAATCACCTGATTGCACAGATATTGGTTGAACTTCACCAGTGATTAGCGAAGAATCCACATGTCCTGTGCCGGATTCAACCTGTGCATCAACAGGTATCTGTGCACCTGCAGGAACGAAGACTAAGTCGCCCACAATTACTTCGGCAAGTGGCTTAACGACATTAAATGGACCCTGAACGACAGTTGCGGTTGTTGGATTCAATGCAGCTAATTGTGTTAAGGCTGCAGTAGATTTGGCGCGCGCCGACAATTCTAAAACTTTCCCAAGCAGCACTAGTGTCGTTATGGAGCAAGCGACCTCAAAATAGGTGCCATTTGGATCATTTGAAAAGAGCATCTGCAAAATCGATTTCGAAGTATGCATCTTTCGGTCGTATGTCAACAAATTGTAAGTTGACCAACCGAATGAAACTAAAATGCCAAGACTTACTAGGGAATCCATTGTGACTGCTCTGTGCTTAGCATTCAATATTGCAGCGCGATGTAATGGCCAAGCAGCCCAAGTTACTGCCGGCAGGGCAAGAATGGCGGTTGCTATTGGCCAATTGTGAAATTGAAGGTTCGGAATCATCGATACCAACATGATGGGAACTGCAATTGAAGCGCTTACCCAAAACCTGAAACGGAAATCACTGAACTCAAATAGTTCTGCTGCTTTACCAGAAAGCGATACCGAATAACCGGTTCCTTCTACCGCAGCCACCAACTGGTCGTTAGTCACTGAGCTTGGAACTTGCGCTGTTGCTTCCCCTGTTGCGTAGTTGACTGCAGCCTGCACGCCAGGAAGTTCAGTTAAAGCCCGCTCTACTCGACTGGCACAGGATGCACAAGTCATGCCCCCAATTCCGAGCTCCACAGTGCGACTACTCATAACTAAATCATCCCTTGGAATCTTGGTTAACGTGCTGGTTTAAGCATCTACTGACATGGGACAAGAGTTCAAACACTTTTATTCCCTAGCACAAACGTGCTAGCGGATTTACCTTATTCGTTAACTGCTCGAGTTTGATCTTGAGGAGTTTCACCGGGTCTAACAGATAGTGCAGCCCGTCTAGCTTTCTCCATCGAAAGAGCCCTAGCTTCTTCAAGGCGCTTTTGCGCTTCTTTAATTCGCTCGGCATGTTGTTGACGCAAGCGAGTAGCGTGCTCCACCATGTCTTGACCTGTCCATGGCTTTTGCGAATCAAGTGCGCGAGGAACGGAAGTCGCACGTTCTGCTCGAACATAGGATGGCATTGGCGGTTCCACTGGTTGCCAAGTGGCACTCTGCTCGGTAACTGCATTGGGCTCTTCCAACTTCAGAGCGAGTGTTTCCTGATTCTGTCGGATTGCGCTGATTGGGGCAACCATGGTTGGAACGGGGACATCAGAAATTGCGGCGATTTTGTGGCCATTCTTAATGGCTGCGAATACGAAAAGGAGTAGAAAAGCAACCGGCACAGATGACCAAAGTAGCGAAAATATTCCAGAAAGCCCGGCCAATAGGCTCAAAATGGTTACAGTTAGCAAGCACATTAATACTCTGCGCCTTCGGATAAATGCCTGCTGCCGAGCGGTAGGAGCAACTCTTTGCTGCCAGCGCAATCCGGTTAGTTGCCGCTTAATTCCGACTGATTTCTGCAATTGAGCTTGATCGTGTTTTTTCAAGAAAATTGGAAATAACACTGCGGCCCACATTACGATCACAATCACATAAAGCAAGCCCGTCATGACTCAATACCGTACGCGGAAAAGTATTGAATCTTTGGGATTTATGTTGTGTGTCGCTCAAATTCAAATCAGATTGATTTGACGAAGCAAGGCGTCGGAAATTTCATCCTGAAACATTACGTAGACATTATGGTCGCGCCAAGCGCCATCAATATGAATGAAGGACTTACGAATTCCCTCTAGTTGAAACCCGAGTTTTTGCACAAGGCGATTACTGGGTGCATTCTCGGGACGAATTGCAATCTCGATTCGATGAATCGATCGCTCTGTGAATAGGTAGTGAGAAACCAGGGCGACTGCAGTTGTCATCAGGCCACGGTTAGCGACTCTTTCGTCAATCCAATATCCGATGTGACAGGACCAGAGTGAGCCTTGAGATATTGACGAAACATTTATCTGCCCGACGAATTCGCCCTGATAAATAAGGACAAATGGCAATCCTTGGCCTGCCTTAGCACCTCGTAATTGACTACGAGTGCTTTGCGAAAAGGAGGGGGCTTGCTCAAGTTCAGGGTAGGGCGAAGTGGCTTCCCAACGGCGCAGCCAATCTTGATTTCGGGACCGGACCAAGCGCCATGCGCGATAATCTCTCAATCGAAGTGGGCGCAAAATCAGGTCTTCATGTCGTAGTCGAACTGGCCAGGCAGTGGTCATTGATTGGCCTGTGGGTCAAGGAGCATTACTGCAACTTTTTCACCAGCACCTACTTGCTCAATTCCACTCGGAACAATGATTAGCGCATCAGCAGTTCCCAATCCAGCAAGCGGATGTGATTCGTCTGCCTCTAGCGATCGAACTTTAGCCGTTCCGCCAGAAGTGACGACCTGAGCGCGGATGTAGTGCGTATCTGCAAGACTGCTGCGGATTTCCGTTTCTAAAGTTGCTTCAATAACGCGGTGGTGAAGAGAAGTTTGCCCCATCATGGCTCGAATCAATGGGCGGACAAAGACATCAAAAGATAGCAAGGCCCCTACGGGGTTTCCGGGCAGTACGAAGACTGGTGTTGCGTCAGGCCCAATGCTCCCGAATCCCTGAGCGCCCCCTGGTTGCATTGAGACTTTAACGAACTCCATCCGACCGATGCTATTAAGTACTGATGTGAGTAGCTCATAGTCGTCGGCCGACATACCGCAGGCCGTGAGTATGACGTCAGCCCGAACCAATTGGTCTTCTAACGCACTTCGCAAAATTTCCTCGTTACTTGGCAAGGGTCCGACTTTAAAAGTCATAGCGCCAGATGCAGTGGCTGCACTCGTGAGAGCAACTCCATTTATGTCTGGAGTTCGCCCATCCTGCGAACCGGGGTCACTTAGATCAGCACCTACCGTCAATACAACTACTCGAGGCATTGGATGGACCAATACTCTTCCAAGTCCCGCTGCGGCTAGCAGAGCAACATGTCTGGGGGCAATTTGAGTTCCTTTATTGAGTAGCTTGTACTCAGACTCTTCATCTGCAATTGCCACATCTTGGGCGAGCACCAAACCAACGCTACCGAGCAGACCAACTTCTAGTGGCTCTAGAGCGCTGACCCCAGAAAGAACCGTTTCCAGATGTTCCGGCGCTGAACGCATCAGATTTCGCCAGCTAGATGATCTTTAATCCAATTTCGCAGTTCTGGTCCAAAATCATCCCGCTCAAGGGCTAAGGAAAAAATGCTCTTCAAATACGAAAGTTTGTCCCCAGTGTCATAGCGGCGCCCGCGGAATACAACACCGTGTACCCCGCCACCAGAATCTATTGGCTGATCAATGAGTTGAGCCAAGGCGTCTGTTAGTTGAATTTCGCCACCTGCTCCAGCAGCTAATGTGTCAAGTATTGGGAAAACAGCTGGTTGCAAAATGTACCTGCCAATAACCGCATAATTACTTGGCGCTTGACCAGGCTTTGGCTTTTCAACTAATCCAGTAACCCTGACTACATCCGGCACTTCAGTTTCAACAACTGCAGCGCAGCCATAAAGGTGAATATCCGATGGATTTACTTCCATCAAGCAGAGCACACTTCCACCAAACTGTTCCAATACTTCCAACATCTTCGGCAAGATTGGATCTCGCGCGTCAATTAAATCATCACCTAGCATCACCGCAAATGGTTCGTTGCCGATATGCCCTTTAGCCACATTTACTGCGTGGCCAAGTCCGAGTGGTTCACCTTGACGCACATAATGGATTGCTGCCATTTCTGCTAATTCGGCGATTCGCCGATTCATTTCAGTCGTACCTCGCTCAGCTAATTTCTGCTCAAGATACGGTGCGCGATCAAAATGGTCTTCAAGTGAGGTTTTGTTACGACCCGTGATAAAAAGTAGGTCAGATAATCCTGCGGCCACCGCTTCTTCAACTACATATTGAATTGCCGGCTTATCTACAACTGGCAACATTTCTTTCGGTGTTGCTTTGGTTGCAGGTAGAAATCTTGTCCCTAATCCAGCTACTGGCATAACTGCCTTGGTAACCAAATTTATTTTTGTCATACCCTGACTTTATTCCATCTATTGGCAGCGGTGTTGATTGCTCGCTAAAACGCGTAACAACCTACAGTAGAAGTGTGGTAACAGAAGAGAAACGGCAACTGCGGTCTCAGGTGGATCAACTTAGAACTAAACGCTCTGCGGCAGAATTGATTCAAGCGGACCAGAAGTTCGCCCAAATTGACTGGGATTCACTTCTTCCAGGAACAGCCGTTGGCTGCTACTTATCCATGACTAATGAGCCACCCACTGGTGGCCTAATCGACGCCATTTCAGCAAATGGGAAAACGGTCTACGTTCCTAAATTGACAGCGGATTCGAAATTGCGATGGGGACTGAATAAGCCACCAATGATTAAAAATAAGTTTGGCGTCTTAGAGCCAGAGCATGCGCTATGCGAAACCGAATCATTAACGGCGATAATTATTCCCGCGCTATGCGTAGACCGGGACGGAAACCGACTCGGCCGAGGGGCAGGCTATTTTGACCGCACGTTAGCAGCTGTTGAGCAATATGCCCTCGGCGGGCCCAAGCGCGTAGCTCTAGTTTTCGACGAAGAAGTTCTGGATGCAATTCCGCATGATGCCCTTGATCAATCCGTTGACTTAATAGTTACCCCAAAGCGAATCTTCGAAGTTGAAACTCGACATAGTTAGCAGCGGATCCGTTGGCCTAGAAGCTGTGGAAATCTAATTAGCCACTAGTCGAAAAGCGTTTATCGTGTACCAATGAATTTACCGAATTTTCCACCGATCGTAATTTTGTATCGCCGTTGGCTTGCGGCCATCTTGATAAGTGTGTCAATACTTGTAATGCTCAAGTTAATTGTCTTTAATGCCAGTGAGCGCCTTGTTGTAATTAATAAGAAAATTGCCGCTGGCGAAATGATTTCAGCAGCAGATGTCGAATCAATCCGTGTCAATTACATCTGGCCCGGCGCAGTTACCGAAAGCACTCAGATCATTGGTAAATGGACAGTAACTAATCTTGATGCTGGCCAACCTTTAAATCTTTCGTTGCTAAGTGCTCGTCAAACTTTTGACCCGAAGTTTCCAAACGCAGTCAAAGTAACATTGCCTGCCAATTCAACAGGGGTAGAACTTGAATGTGGGTCACGCGTCGATGTGTATGTGAAGGTAAATGCATCTTTGGCTAAAAAAGTTCTTTCGAGAGCGCTGGTTCTATCAGGTGGGCCAGCTAACTTGGCTGGCCTAGGAAAGCCTGCTCGTGGCATTGCGCTTGCTGTTCGCCCAAATCAAATAGCAAGTTTGGCAAACTTTGGCCAGGCCGCTACCTTCACCTTCGTAACTTTGCCATTGTAACTAAGAGTGATGTGGCGGAACTTCCTCAAGAAGTTCACTATCTCGCGAAATAGTTGGTGTCAGGTCATCACTTGTTTGCTCTGGTGTCAGCGCCAAATCGGCTAACACCTTGCGCAATTTAGTTTTGTCCGTGGATGCATCGATCTCATATTCCGAGAATTCTGATTGGGCTGATTCATTGGCACTCACTCCTATATGCTGTAACACTTACAGGAAATAAGCCAACCGGGAGTCGACATGCCATACATTGGTGCCGATACTTGGCTAGTCGCCCAAGATCATCACCGCGAAGTTGTTGCCCAGTGGACCTTCCCGAGACTAAACCGTCGCTCACTTGGACAGAAGCATCCGGTCGATGACTTCATGTTCGAGTACTACCCCATAAGTGTCAATAAACTTTCGCTTTGGCATCCTGGCACGGAATTCCAGCTTGAGGTGCGCGACGATTGCACAAATTCATTTGATTTAACTGTTTACGAAGTTACTGATGTTGTGCAGGTTAGGGCGCAGTGGCTGCTCGAAAAGGCGGAGGCAATTTCCAAAGATATTGACCTTCTGAAGAGCACACTTAAGCGAAGTGCTCGAACTGGATGTTTTGGTTTACACGAATGGGCGATGGTTCTTGGTCAAACCGAATACCGACACAATGATTGGAATTTGCGGATTAGTCAGGCACAAGTGGCAAAAACGATTGATGAGATTGGCCTTCGATGCACGCATTTTGATGCCTTCCGATTCTTTACCGAACAGGCTCGACCTATGAACCCACTTCAATTAACTCGCGCTGATCAAAACACTGTAGAGCAGCCAGGTTGCCTCCATGCAAATATGGACCTTTACAAAATCTCTATGCGCTGGGCTCCGGTAGTAGGTTCCAGTCTTGTTCGGCAGTGTTTTCGCCTAGCTAGAGAGATCCGCACTCTAGATATGCGAGGTGCTCCGTACGACTTAGCGGACTTAGGCGTTGCGCCGATAAAAATCGAGACCGCTGCTGGTCGGAAAGAGTTCACAAAAATGCAAAAGGCTTTTAGTGATCGTGCTCAAGTTTTGCGCTCAAAGATTCTGAGCAAACTGGAACAACAAAAATTTGCATCTGTCACGCAACTCTAGATTTGGGACTGATTCGCTAGACTTCACATCATGAGTGATGAACCAACTGGAAATGAGTCACGGCGTGGTCGTAGAAGCGCAAACCAATCTGTAACTCCGGTACTTGATAAATCCGAGCAGCCAATGGGGGTACTTTCGCACCGTGATCGCAGACTAATCGTAATCACAATTGCCTCAACTATTGCTGCCGGAATATTGCATAGTTCTGGTGGGAATCAGATTTTATCCTTTGTTGTTGCTGCCATTGCACTGGCCATGATGGCTAGTTTGGTTGGTCGAAGTGTAGAAGCACTTGGGGATCGGTTGGGACCAGGACCAACTGGTCTCTTGCAATCTTTTCTCGGGAATGTCCCTGAACTATTCGTAGTCCTATTCAGCCTTAAGGCAGGTTTGTACACGGTTGCCCAAGCCACCATTGTTGGATCAATATTGGCAAATGTGCTGCTTATCCTCGGCGCTGCATTTTTCGTCGGTGGGCTGAAGAATGGCCGACAATTTTTCAGTCAGACCGCAAGTAGGCAGTTAGCGATTTTGCTGATGCTCAGCGTCTTTGCTCTGGCGATTCCGACTCTGACACATGCACTTGATACGCCTGCGGCTAACCACGAACGTGGAATTACTATTGGCGTCTCAATTTTGCTCTTAATTTTATTTGCCAGCTCGCTGCCGGATACCTTGCGCAAAGATAATCCCGACAATGTAGTTTCAGGATCTGATGCCGCACTCGCTGCCAAAAGTGAGGCGCATGTACATGGCCAGTGGCCACTTGGTTTAGCAATCGGGATGCTGGCTTTAACCGGCGTTGGCGCCGCATTTGTTTCTGAATGGTTTGTCTCTGCCTTAAGTCCCGCAATTACTGCGCTAAACATTAGCGAGGCTTTTGCTGGCCTAATCATTGTTGCTATCGCAGGTAACGCTGTTGAAAATGTCGTTGGTATCCGTCTTGCCGCTAAAGGTCAGGCAGACTACGCGCTGCAGGTAATCCTGCAATCACCAGTTCAAGTTGCGATGACTGTCGCGCCAATTGTTGCATTGGCCGCACCATTGGTTGGCGCTGGAGCGTTTACTTTGGTCCTAAGTCCACTATTGCTTGCGGTGCTCTTCATGGCTACGTTAACCACAACTATCATCGTGGTTGACGGTGATTACACCTGGTTTGAGGGTATCGCTCTATTAGTTTTGTATTTTGCAATTGCGCTTGCATTTTGGTGGGGCTAACCGACTATGTCGGTAATCATTGCTGATCCTGAAGCGGCAGTAAAACTACTTGCTGGCGGAAATTTATGCGCGATTCCCACCGAAACTGTTTACGGATTAGCGGCAGATGCCAGCAATAGTAAAGCTGTCGCCCGCATATTTGCCGCCAAGAGAAGGCCACTTAATCATCCGCTGATTGTGCATGTTGCAGATCTACCTGCTGCACTTAAGTGGGTTCAATCATTGCCCGACTGGGCAGAGAAGTTAGCTCAGACTTGCTGGCCAGGACCATTAACTCTGGTTGCTAATCGCAGTGAGTTAGCCTCGGACCAGATAACGGGGGGACAAGACACAGTTGCTGTTCGGGTGCCGAACCATCCACTAACACTTGACTTGTTGAGAAAACTTCGCGAAAGAGGGATTTTGGGATTGGTCGCACCAAGTGCAAACCTGTTCGGACAGGTCTCCCCCACTAATGCCCAACACGTTGTTTCTGACTTAGGTAGCTACCTTGCAGAAAATGGCGATGCGGTTTTAGATGGCGGGTCATGTTCTGTAGGCATTGAATCGACCATTGTTTTGGCAACGGGCGAGCAGCCTGTCATCTTGCGACCTGGCGCAATTACCGGTGAAATTATTGAAACACTAACCGGTAAAAATGTAGTACTCGAACCTGGAAATACTCCCCGAGTCTCTGGAGCATTAGATTCGCATTATGCTCCATCGGCCGAGGTAAAGATTGTGGCAAGTTCGCATGCAGATAACTACCTGCCAAAATCTGGGTTTATTGCACTAGCACAGATTCCTACTCCAGAAGGTTTAGTGCGCTTGGCAAGCCCAGAAACTGCAAGCGATTTTGCATCTTGTTTATATCAATCTATGCGTTATGGCGATGAACTCAAATTAGTTAACATCTATTTGGTGCTGCCTGATGCAACGGGAATTGGTGAGGCGATAAAGGATCGAGCTAGTAAGGCTGCCCAGCCAAAAGTTCGGGGGAACTCATGAGCCCGATAGGCCAAGTGCTAATTGGCTTAGTCATGGCAGTTGGGCTCATCGGCACCATAATTCCTGTTTTTCCTGGCATAACACTTATCTGGGTTGCTGGGCTAACCTGGACAATTTTGGATGGGCCTGACCGCGTCCACTGGGCATTGTTTACCGGGATGACTGTGTTTTTTATCCTCGGTATTGGAATTTCTATTTACCTGCCCACAAAAAATACGACGGGTGCGCAGAATCCGAAGTGGACTTTTTCACTGGCATCAATTTTCGCTATCGCGGGCTTCTTTCTAGTGCCCGTAGTTGGACTGCCACTTGGCTTTGTAATTGGTGTGTTTCTGCGCCACTTAATTGATAGTAAAGAGTTTCATCGGGCGCTACGTGTGACGGGCAAAACCTTAAAATCTTTAGGGTTGGCAGCTCTAGTGCAATGCCTGTTCGGTCTAGCTATGTGTATTACCTGGGCCCTTGGCCTTTTGATTGTCAAATAATTAACTTCGTTTTGCCACAGATTGAACCGCCGCTGCAACAGCCGGCGCTACATTTGAATCGAAAACACTAGGAACGATAAAACTACTATTTAGTTGTGCATCTGTTACACAACTCGCAATTGCCTTTGCTGCCGCAACCAAAATCTCTTCTGTAATCTGACTAGCACCAGAATCAAGAAGTCCTCTAAAAATGCCTGGGAAAGCTAACACATTATTTATCTGATTCGGGTAATCACTTCGACCAGTTGCCACAATTGCCGCGTGCTTACTAGCCAGGATTGGGTCTATTTCAGGATCAGGATTCGAAAGCGCAAAAACAATCGACTTATCGGCCATTGTACTTATGTCTTGCTCGGTCAATAAGTTTGGCGCACTTACGCCAATAAAGACATCGGCACCAACTAGGCCATCCGCCAAACTTCCTGAAATGCCTGATTCATTTGTGTTCTCAAGCATCCATTTACTAGTTCGTTCGCTGTCTGGCCGGCCCAAGTAAATAGCACCCTTGCTGTCATAAGCCACAATATTGCGAGCGCCACTGGCAACTAGCAACTGTGCAATTGCGGTACCAGCAGCACCTGCACCAGAAATAACGATGCGCAGGTCAGAAATGGACTTCTCTACTAACTTCAACGCATTCGTAAGTGCAGCCAGTACAACAATTGATGTGCCATGTTGATCGTCATGGAAAACAGGAATATCTAGAAGTTCGCGCAATCTCTGTTCAATTTCAAAACATCTTGGCGCAGAAATGTCTTCCAAATTAATCCCCCCATACGCAGGCGCGATAATTTGGACGGTTCGAACAATTTCATCAACATCTTGGGTGTCCAGACAAACTGGCCAAGCATCAATATTGGCGAAACGCTTAAAAAGCGCGGCTTTACCTTCCATTACGGGCATCGCAGCTAATGCGCCTATATTGCCAAGACCTAAGACTGCCGATCCATCGGTAACTACGGCAACCGTATTGCGCTTGATGGTCAGGCGACGGGCATCAGTTGGATCCTCAGCGATTGCCAAACAAACCCGAGCAACACCCGGAGTGTAAGCCCGGGATAGGTCATCACGAGTCTTAAGCGGCACTTTGGGGCGCACCTCGAGTTTGCCGCCGAGATGAAGTAAGAAAGTTCGATCGCTTACTTTACGCACCTGCGCATCTGGCAATAGCGAAATAGCTTGAGTGACCGCCTTTGCGTGCTCAGAGTCTCGAGTATTGCAAGTCACATCGACTGTTAGCACTTGATGATTAGAGTCAACAACATCTAAGGCAGTCAACGCAGCACCTTCACTGATAATTGCTTGAGTCAATCCTGAAGTTGCAGATGCATCTGGCAACAAATCGACACGCACAGTAATTGCATAGCCAGGACTGGTATTGACCATTACCGCCTCCAAGAGCGAAAGTCAGCCTAGATGAGCCGCATTAATTACTGTACTCGCAGAGCTTCGGAAAAATTGTCAAAGTAAATACAATCAGAGTGCTTTGGCATAGCTTGATCGGCAATCTCTAGACCGAAGCACCTATTTTTTCTTGAGTTTGGGTACTTATCGCGCATTTCTGCTGACACCCCAGTTTTGCCAATATCACTCGAGAGCGCCAGATCAATGTAGTCAGGAATCCAAATTGTGAGAATAGAAAAATACGCTCAACTAATCCCATAATTGGGGTCGATACCAACCAGTTAAACCAAAAACAGATACCCAACAGCGCCATCGGAATTACGCTCTTTAAAGTTTGTCGGATTGTCAGTGCCCACAAATGTGAGTCGCGTCCAAAATGTGCCGCTGCTGGCCAAAGACACATTGCAATCAGGAATACTGCCGCAAAAAATGTGTGTGGAGCGGAATTGGCATTAATTCCCGGTACTGGAAAGAGCGCCACACCAAGCATGCCGATACCCGCAATAGCCAAAAAGATACGGCCAGTGAATCCGCAATGATTCAAAGTGACCGCTATTGAGATAAGCCCAAGCGCACCTAATATTGTGATGGCCGTCATTGATTCTCGATTGGGAACACTAAGGGCGGATAATGAACTAACCGTTTCACTTACTGCTGAGTACCTGACCATCTGCGCTTGATGCCACAGTGTGCCCAAGATCAAAATTCCGGCGCTAACGCCACTGAGCCAAACGGCCAATCTGTGGCAATTTGCACTGATTTGATTTTTGATATCGACCCCTACAGTAAACCGTATTTACTTAATAACTGTACTCTGCTTTGTCGACATAAGCAGTTTGCCGAGGTAGCCCAAAAAGTAGGCCCCGACGGGCTCGAACCGTCGACCCACGGATTAAAAGTCCGTTGCTCTACCAACTGAGCTAGAGGCCCACTGCCATTGCTGGCATCCCCTTACTTTAGCCGATGTGAATACCAGAAGCGATTTCGCCCGTAAAGTTTGGGAATGTGAATTGTGGAAATAAGGTTAAGAATAGAAGTAAAGCTACTTGAGAGAGGCCACCGTGTATCCACCTGGCGACTTGTACACACTTGTAGTTCCACCTGCTCACGAGTTTGATGATGGTGTTGCTTCGGGAATTGTTTTAGTCCACGGACTTACTGGTTTTATGGATGCCGGTTCCGGTGGCCGGCTGGCGATTAAACACATTCTAGAAAACCTTGAGAACCGACCAGTTGCCTATTTCCACATTGATGGCCTTTACGACTATCGGGCTCGCCGGCCTCGCACACTTTTCGACTCAGACCACTACGAGTCAATGGATCTCCCGCACTTGACTCTAAGTGAAGTAACCGATGCTGAGGGGCAAAAGTTTTTACTGCTGCACGGCGTTGAACCAGATTTAGGTTGGCAGAGTGTCGTGCGAAGTATTATCGAACTAATCCGAAAATACGGAGTTCGATTGACTGTCGGAATACATGCCATCCCTTGGCCAGCTCCACACACCCGGCCAGTTGAAATTACTGCTCATTCAAGTGATCCTGAATTACTTGGGCTTCATCAGCCTTGGGTTGGCCAAGTCGAAATCCCAGGGAGTATGTCGGGTCTGATTGAATTGAACTTGGGTCAACAAAAGCTACCTGCGGTTGGTTATGCCGCCCATGTGCCGCACTACCTAGCAAATAGCGATTATCCGAAAGCCGCGATTGCGCTAATCGATCAAATTGCCCTGAATACAGGACTTGTCATTCCTCGTGATGACTTACGACAGTCAGCCATAGAAATTGATGAACAAATCAATCAGCAGGTATCCGCAGTTGCTGAAAACCGAGAAGTCGTAGAATCGCTTGAACAGCAGCATGACGATGTAATGCAGAGCAGGCGTGAACTGACAGCTACACCAGAGGGAAACTTAATAAGTGGTGACGAATTAGCTGCGGCGCTTGAGCAATACTTGGCCGATCTTGACGAAAAAAAGTCTGAAGATTAATCAACCCACGCGGTTACTATCGAGCCATCTGCCACATCTTCACCAGGAAAAATTCGGGCGCCTGACTCAAGTGAGCAGCTAGAGCCTACAGTTACCGTCTCGGCTAAAACTGAATCAGTGACTGTGGAACTTTCGCCCACAACTGCACCGGAGCCAATTATTGAGTTGGTTATTTTGGTGGCTCTGCCAATAATGGCGTTTGGGAAAATCACACAACCGTCCACAACTGCATGATCACGAACTATGGCATTTGGGCCAACATAGGTTCCGCCTGACAATTTCGCCAAAGGTGATACCGAGGCACTCGGATCCACAAATGAGTGTCCAGTTTTGCCAGCGACCAAGGGAGAAGGGGCATTTCCTAAGACCAAGTCAGCAGATCCTTGGGCAAAGGCAAGAGGGGTACCTAGATCTAGCCAATAACCTGAATCAACTACGCCAATCACCTTCGCGCCGCTTTCAAGTAGATTCGGAAATGTTTCACGCTCTACTGAAACTGGTCTGCCGTCAGGAATTGAATCAATGACACTGCGCCTGAATACGTAGCAACCAGCGTTTATCTGATCAGTAACTATTTCTTCAGGCGTAGTTGGCTTTTCGCGAAACTCTAATACTTTTCCAGATTCATCAGTAGGTACCAGTCCGTACGCTCGTGGATCAGGAACTTTTGTTAAATAGAGGGCCACGTCTGCATTGTCAGCTCGCCATTTTTCTATGAGACCGGCAATATCCAAACCAGTAAGCACATCACCATTGAATACCACGACAGGTTCATCTGGTAGCGAGGTCAAATGTTTAGCAGCATTTCGAATCGCGCCACCAGTACCCAACGGTTCATCTTCAACGGCATAAACTAACTCGACTCCATGGGCTTGGCCATGGTTAAAGTATTGTTCGAAAACCTCCGCCCGATAACTGGTGCCCAAAATTATGCGTGTTATTCCTGCTTCTCGCGCTCTGGCAATCTGATGTTCAGTGCAAGGAAAACCTGCTACTGGCAACATCGGTTTGGGCGTTGAAATCGTAAGCGGTCGTAACCGGGTGCCCTGACCACCCACCAGCAGGATTGCTTCTGTCATGAGTCAAGTGTCGCACAACACAATAAGCACAGCCACATCAGGATTTGGAAATGAAAGATATCCTCTTTACTCGTGACTCCCCCATTAAATTCACCTGTTTTATCTCAATGTAGATCTTCTTATTAACGGCTCGGCTGGTAAAAGTTTTGGAAACAGTATCTATTGATAGCGACTTCCAGGTACTCCAAGTTTTGCCCAATGTTGCTGAGGTTCGATAAAGAATTGCATAGGCTCGCGGTACTGCGGCTTCTGTTGCATCCCAACTAACAGCAACAGCATTTTTAGAAGTACGTTTAACCCGCACTCCCGTCAATTGACTCGGAATGCTACCCAATGTGATCATGGTGGTCTCAGTTGGCAATTGCTTCTGTCCAATGGTTGCACTTACCGAAAGCGCATAAACGCCTGGAGGAAATTCCTTTTCTGTTGAACTTGCTGCATTCCAGTGATACACAAAATCAGCATTATTTTTTTGGGTGCCAGAATCAGTAAATACCACCTCACCGGATTCGGCTGAGATTACCGTGACATTCCACAGGGCGGCGATTGGGATTTTCGCAGTTACGGTTATCGGGGATTCTTCCGATGCCAGCTGTAGAAGCGGGCTAACCACTAAATTTTGAATTTTTCCCATCAACAGTCCAGAAATTCGACGCCGAATCTCTGGCAGATACGGATAAAGGTACTTCCCTGGACAAACAGTTTTCCCAACATCGCGGTGACCAGAAATTACTGGGACATTGGCGATTGTGCCGCTTGGAAATTTAGAAAGCCCAGTGGTGTCAGAGGAGTGAATTTTCGCAATTTCTGCCGGATCTAAATTGTATGGAGCAATTTTCCACGCCATCAGAGCAGCGATTGAATTCAGCATTGGTTCTGCAGCTTGACTATCGAGCTTGCTTGTCTCAAAGTTTCCCATAACTGATATCGCAAAAGTATTTCGATTCATTCCTGCGGTGTGCGCACCAGTTACTGGCTTACTCGGCCCATCGCATGTTGGTGATGCCGAAACTGGGCAACCCGCTCGGCCTTCATAAATAACTCCGTAGCGATCAACTAGAAAGTTGTATGCAATATCTGAGTACTTTCGGACTTTAATAAAGTAGGCATATAAATCCCGCATTTGTCCAGGTCCATCAGCAGGGTCATAACTATTTGTGGTGGCAGTATGGTGGAGAAAACCAGCGATTATTTTTTCACCAATTTGCGGAGTTGGGTCTCGCCAGCTCTCATCAGCGCCCCACTGTGCCCGAGTAATAATCTCAGGTCTATTGACTATGGCTCCAGATTTTGTAGTGACAGCGCCCAGACCCTGCCGGTCAAACCCTCCTGCTCGCGCACCTAGAAATGTATTTCTATCTCTTGGACTGATGGGCGAATGAATCAGTGAGATTGCAAAATCGCTTGGCAATTGTGGGTCAGTACCTATAGTTCGGATAAGGATGCCATCACTAACGGCCGTAACTAGTGGATCAGTCCCACTGCGCACCCTGCCTGACGGAACTTCAGCTTGATTAGGTCCATGATCTTCGTGATATTCCAACGGCAGCCAAGTCGTCCATCCCGATGGCTCATGCACCTTTACCTGAATCTGCATATTCTGGGGCAATTTGCCAGTCCAGGTAGCACCGATCAAAGAGAAGGGTTTAATTTTAGCTTTGACCAAGACCTGCTGTATCACGAATTTTCCCGATAGCCGAATGTTTTCCGATTTCAGGCTCAACTCCTGAATTGAAAGATTCGAATTAGCTGGGGAAAACCCAAATACCGAAGCTCGGGAAAAGTCAAAAGCGGAAATAGCAAAAAATATGGCAGTGCCTACTAGCCAGGTAATTTTGCGGGGAAGCATATCTAAAGTCTGCACCAATATCGCTAAAAATCGGGGTTACCCTGTTGATTTTAATTGTGGTTTGAGCAATAGTCACAAAAATTTTTGGGATACCTGAGGTATCGCGTAGCATCATTAGATAAAGGTCTTTCCAGATTCGTGCTGGATTTGATACAAGGAGTTAAGTGGTGTCCAAACGTGGCAGACGAAGTGTGAAGAAAGTACATTCACACCTCTGGTCACGCCGGTTCACTGCTGTGGCCGCAGCGTCGATTCTGTTTCTCTCGGCAGTAAGCGCAGGCGCTATCACTGCCATTAATAATTTGGGGAAGAACATCCAGAAAATTGATACTTCTGAACTAGATAACAGTACTAATCGACCGATTGCACCAATTCAGACTGATACGAGTGCAACGAATCTTCTGATTATGGGCTCCGACTCTCGAACCGGCAAGGGTAATCAGGGATATGGTTACGTTGCTGGGCAGCGATCTGACACCACCTTGTTAGTGCACATTTATGAAGGACGAAGGAGTGCTCTGGTTGTTTCAATTCCACGTGATTCCTATGTGACAATTCCGAAGTGCAAGACCCCTAGTGGTGGTTATGTGGGACCGTGGACAACCAAGTTCAATGCTGCCTTTTCGGTGGGTGGACCAGTTTGCACGATTAAAACAGTTGAATCACTAACTGGCATTCGTATTAACAACTTCATAGTTGTCGACTTCAATGCATTTAAAACGGTGGTTAACTCTCTTGGTGGTGTTGAGGTTTGCTTCACCACTCCTGTTTATGATCCGATTATCAAGGGTGTTGGCGGTTCTGGGCTTAATCTTCCGGCTGGATTTAGCAATTTAAATGGCGAACAAGCTTTAAAGTTTGTCCGAGCGCGTGAATCTCTCGGTGATGGTAGCGACATTGGAAGAATTACTCGACAGCAAGAATTTGTTAGTTCGATGATTCGCAGCGTTGAAAAAAAGGGGATTCTGCGAAACCCGTCTCTGCTTTATTCAACGGCAAATACTGTTACCCAATCGCTTACGACTAGTGCGGATTTCGCAAATGTACGCAACCTAGAAAGATTCGGACTATCACTAACCGGATTATCACCAAAAAATATCAAACTGGTAGCTACTCCGTTCGAATTCATAAGTGGTGGCAATGTTGGTTGGACAAAAAAGACAGATCAGCTCTGGAAAGCAATCAGAAATGATCGACCTTGGCCACCGGTGAAGCCGTCGCCCAGTGCATCTGCGAGTGTCAGTAAATCTCCAGCACCAACTCCAAGTGCCAGTTCTGATCTGATTACTCCACCAGAGAGCATCATCGTTGATGTATTTAATGCCACTAGCAAAACTGGACTGGCCACAAAGGCGGCAAACCAACTTCGAGCTCAAGGTTTCATCATTGGTCAAATCTCTAACGCTCCTAACAAATTTGCGAAAACCAGAGTTAAGTACAACAAGGACTTCTTTGAGAGTGCCCGCACTTTGGGCTACTCAGCACGCACCAAAGTCCTAGTCAAAGATGATTCGCTAGATAAGCGAGTACAACTTTTTGTCGGGGCAAACTGGACCAATGCCCGAAAAGTTGTCCTAGCCGTAACTGATGCAAATAACGGCAATAACGGCGGAATTGATGCAGGTACTCAAACTTGTTCTGCTGGAAATAACCGCACCAAATAATTCAGGTTTAGTTTTTTGTCGATTTCAGAAATCCAATTCCCCAAGAAAAGTGCATAACTGGAAGTGCCAGTGGCAGATAGAGCGCTGCCTTGCCGGATTTCCTGGCCAGAAAGAGGCTCGCTGCCAATATCGAAATTAGATATGTAGTCAAAGGTAGCAGTCCCCAGAAGGTCAGATGGGATGTTGCGCAAGCAAATCCAACTACTGCGATTACTAGTCCTAAGGAAATTAAAGTTACGGCCAGTGGTGGGGCAAAGTAGCGAAATGCTGAAAAGGTTTTGACGGTATCGGGATGTTCGCGCATAACTTTGCGTCGCCACTGTCCATATTGAAAATACTGTTTGGCCAGCGCGCGGACAGTCGAACGCGGACGGTAAGTGACTTTTAGAGTTGGCGTAAACCAGACTTTTCCACCAGATTTGCGAATTCGATAATTCATTTCCCAATCTTGGGCTCTAGTGAAACTTGGATCGTATCCACCTACTCGTTCGAGTGCCGATCTTAGAAAAACGCCTAAGTAAACTGTGTCTGCTGGGCCTTCATTGCCACCGACATGGAAAGCTGCTGCTCCAACACCTAGTTTGCTAGTCATTGCCGTAGCTACGGCTCGCTCAAAAAGGGTTTTACCTTCTGCTGCCATGATCCCGCCTACATTGTCCGCTCCAGTGCGTAACAATGTTTCAACTGCGTTGGCTAGATAACCTTCCGAAAGCTCGCTGTGGGCATCTACTCTTGCAATGATTGATTCATCGGTTGCGGCAATCGCTGCGTTGAGTGCATCTGGCGTACGTCCAGACGGATTCGGCACAACCAATATTCTTGGGTCCAATTTTTGAATTTCGGCAACAACTTCATTAGTTCTATCGGTAGAAGGACCAAGGGCTAAAACCAGCTTTAACCTACCTGCATATTCTTGAGTCAAAATCGCATTTACCGCAGATAAGATATGGTTTTCCTCGTTCAAAACCGGCATAATCACGGCTAGATTAGGCAAGGTTCGCATAAACCAAGATTAGCGTGTCCGATAAGGTTGTGGGCATGACCAATCTCTCGGTTATCGGAACTGGATACTTAGGTGTTACCCATGCTGCATGCATGGCCAGCCTTGGCCACAAAGTAATCGCACTAGATGTTGATCCGGAAAAAATCGCATCGCTTAATTCAGGCGTAGTTCCATTTCATGAGCCGGAACTGCAGGAACTGCTTAATCAAGCATTAGCCTCGGGCAACTTAACTTTTACAACAGATTGGGCAGAGGTGGCACAGGCTGCCGATGTTCATTTTTTGTGCGTAGGCACGCCAAAGTCTAAAGATTCAGATGCAGCTGACCTCTCACAAGTAAATGGTGCAATTGCCTCGCTGGCCGTCCACCTCGACCGGGCTTGTCTGGTTGTTGGTAAATCAACTGTTCCAGTCGGGACCGCCCAACGACTGGCGGATTACCTGACAGCAAACGCGCCAATTGGCCAGCAGGCGCATCTAGCTTGGAACCCTGAGTTCTTGCGCGAAGGCTTTGCGGTTCAAGATACTTTGCATCCAGATCGAATTGTCATTGGAATTACCGAATCAAAAGATGAGACAAAGTTGCGAGAGGTTTACGCGGCCTCAATTGCAGAAGGAACTCCATTTATCACGACAGACTACGCAACCGCCGAACTAGTGAAGGTAGCAGCCAACTCTTTTCTCGCGACCAAGATTTCGTTTATTAACTCTTTTGCAGACCTTTGCGATGCGGCCGGAGCTGACATCACACAGCTCGCTGATGCAATTGGACATGACACTCGGATTGGTCGCAGATTCTTAAACGCAGGTGTTGGTTTTGGTGGCGGCTGTCTACCAAAAGACATAAAGGCTCTGCACGCTCGTGCCATTGAACTTGGCCTATCCGAACAGTTTGAATTCTTGGCAAATGTGGGACGAGTAAACCAGATGCGGCGCGAATTAGTGGTGAATCGCGCTGCAGAATTGGTGGGCGGCAATCTCTCTGGGGCGAAAGTAGTAATCCTTGGTGCCGCCTTTAAACCAGATAGCGACGATATTAGAGATTCCCCAGCGTTATCTGTGGCTCGTGAATTGGCTATTCAGGGTGCTGCGGTAACCGTTCATGATCCAATCGCCTTGCCTGTTGTGCGACGTGTCCATCCCGATTTGCATTGCGAAGAGTCAATTGCTGCGGCAGTTGTAGGCGCACAAATTTTGATCCATTTAACAGAATGGAAAGAGTATCGAGAACTAGATCCAGACAGTTTGGGCAATCTAGTCGCTGACCGAGTAATCATTGACGGTCGAAACATGCTTGATCGAGAAAAGTGGACTGCAGCTGGTTGGAAGATTAGCTTTTTGGGTAAACCTGGCTCGTAATTCGAGCGATAAGTTCTTCGCCTTTATCAGTGGCTAATTGTCTCAGTTCATCTTGAAACTTTTCTAATTTTAGTGCGACCTCAGTAGCGATGGAGTCAGAGCCACTGGCAATAATCCGAGCCGCTAGCAAGCCAGCATTTTTGGCATTTCCGATACCGACCGTCGCAACTGGGACCCCAGCTGGCATTTGCACGATTGAAAGTAGTGAATCGAGACCCTCCAATTGTTGCAACGGAACTGGTACGCCAATTACCGGCAAAGTGGTGAGGGATGCAACCATTCCAGGCAAGTGTGCCGCGCCACCAGCTCCTGCGATGATAACTCGCAGCCCGTTTTCTTTAGCAGACTTTGCATACTCGACCATTTCTTCAGGCATGCGATGTGCTGATACGACCTGGGCTTTTGCCTGGACACCTAATTCGGCAAGTGCACTAACGGCTGGTTCCATTACATCCCAGTCAGAGTCACTGCCCATGATTACACCAACTAGCGGTTGCTCACTCATCTATAACTCCAGTTAGATAGTCGGCTGCGTGCCAGGCACGTTGCTTTAAGTCCTCTAGATTGTCACCTACCGAGTTCACATGTCCAATTTTTCGTCCAGGCTTTACCGATTTTCCATACAAATGAATCTTTATGTTTGGGTCGCGGGCCATGACATGTCGATAGGCAGATTGTAAATTATCAAGATCTTTGCCCAAGAGATTAACCATAACTGTGTGGGGTGCGATTGCCGCAGGCGAGCCCAGAGGCCAATTAAGCACCGCTCTCAGATGGTTTTCAAATTGGCTAGTTACTGCGCCATCCATTGACCAGTGCCCAGAGTTGTGCGGACGCATGGCAAGTTCGTTAACCAGTAACTCAGTACCGGTATCAAATAGTTCCACTGCTAGCATCCCAGTTACATCCAGTAACGCTGCAATCTTTAGCGCCAACTCTTGGGCCGCAACGGCACGCGCATCGGTTAGTTCGGGACAAGGGGCGATAACTTCATGACATATGCCATCCGTCTGTGTAGATTTAACAATCGGATACGCCACGCTTTGCCCATGTGGACTGCGAGCCACCTGGGCTGCGAGTTCTTGGACAAAGTCCACACATTGTTCAGCTAATACTTCCTGGTTGTGTGCATGAATGTCGGCCATTACTGACAGAGCTTCTATTTCATTCTCGACAAACCAAACGCCTTTGCCGTCATAACCGCCCTTTGCGGATTTCAAAATAATTGGCCAGCCTGCTTGCTGCACAAAGTCTTGGAGTCCTGCAACATCTTTGATGTGCGCCCAAAGCGGGCAGGAAATTCCAGCTTCGCTCAGGGCCGCCCGCATTATTAACTTATCCTGGGCAAATTTCAGTGCCTGGGGATTCGGTTGCAGATTTGCTCCACTGGCAACCAAGGCATCCAGGACAACTGGCGGTACGTGTTCGTGATCAAAAGTGATTACATCACAGTCCCGCGCAAATTCCAGAACTGCAGAAACATCGTCATGGCTACCGAAAACCGAGTCGGGGATTACCTGAGCCGCAGATTCCGTTGGGCTAGAACACAGCACTCTAAGTTTTATGTCCAAATTTATGGCGGCTGGTTGCATCATGCGGGCTAGCTGTCCACCGCCAACAATGCCAACTCGAGGAGCACTCACTTAGGTAAGCCTACCTTGCTGTATTGAGGCTGGGCTAATTCAAGAAGCCAAACATTAGCGCTACTGCCCCGGGTGCGTTGTTAACCATGTGCGCTACTGCACAGACAGCGGTGCTTCCTGAACGTCGGCGCAACTCGCCTAAAATTAAACCTGCAGCAAACAAAATTAGTAAGCGTTTTGGCTCAAAATGAAATAGCGCAAAAGTTCCCGCCGAAACCAAAACGGCAAAGCCCGATGCCATTTCGCGTTTAAGCAAGGAGCCTAGCAGTAGTCCACGAAAGACAATTTCTTCAACAATTGGCGCGCCAAACAATACGAGTAGGGCAAAGACCACTCTGACCAATCCGTGTTCTTTACTACCGATCTCACCCGCGAGTGAATTTATCGGACCGAAAATTCTTGTCGTTACTAATCCAACAAGTAGAGTCACGCCCAAGCAAACCGCGCCTGCAAGCAAGGAAAGCCGCAGTTTCGCTTTTGACAGTGTCAAACCGAAGTCAGCCCGAAGTCCATTGCCTTTGTATTTGGAGCTAACGAATGGATATAAAACCATAGGCAGCCAAGGCAAAGTTAGTGTGAGAATCAGTGGCCAACCATGTTTCGGGTCTACTCGACCAACAACCATGATGACACTTGCAAAGGCACTTACTACAACAGCGGCAACCAAGGTTCCAGCAAAGTCGCCGAGCCCCCAATTCGGGTACTTGAGTTTTACGCCTCGCAATACTTGCGCACGGTACAAGTCGCTCGCCCCCGGAAAGAGCAGGCCATCCTCCACAACCGCAGGTGGGACTTCTGGTTGCTGTGCCTGAGGAAATGAATCAGAAATCTTAAATCCTAATAACGGTATTGTTCTGACTTAAATGGGCCATTTACATCTACACCTAAATAATCAGCTTGTGGCTTGGTTAGTTCAGTCAAACGAACACCTAGTGCATCAAGATGTAGCCGAGCTACTTTCTCATCCAGATGCTTTGGCAACACATGGACACCGAGTTCATACTCATCACCTTTAGTGAAAAGTTCAATTTGTGCCAAGACCTGATTTGTGAATGAGTTACTCATGACAAAAGATGGATGGCCAGTAGCGTTGCCGAGGTTAAGAAGTCGTCCCTCGCTTAGCACAATGATTGAGTGTCCGTCTGGGAAGATCCATTCGTCTACCTGCGGCTTAATATTTCTGCGAGTAATGCCTGGGAATTTGGCCAGACCTGCCATATCAATTTCATTGTCAAAATGGCCAATGTTTCCAACTATCGCTTGATGTTTCATTTGACTCATCATCTCGACCGTAATTACATCCCGGTTACCTGTTGCAGTGATGAAAATGTCGGCAGTCCCTAGCACGTCTTCAATAGTTAGAACCTGATAGCCGTCCATTGCTGCTTGCAGCGCACAAATTGGATCAATTTCAGTGATGATAACCCGAGCACCCTGTCCGCGAAGTGACTCGGCCGATCCTTTACCAACATCTCCGTAACCACAGACGACCGCAACCTTGCCACCGATTAATGTGTCAGTTGCGCGATTAATGCCATCTATCAAGCTGTGTCGCGTGCCGTATTTGTTATCGAACTTACTTTTGGTAACGGAATCGTTCACGTTGATTGCCGGGAATTTCAACTTGCCGTCAGCAAACATCTCATAAAGCCGATGAACACCAGTGGTGGTCTCTTCGGTTACTCCCTGAATATCTGCAGCTACTCTTGTCCACCGAGTCTTATCCTCTGCTAGCGAGCGCTGTAGGAGTGAAAGAATCACGCCGAACTCTTCCGATTCAGCAGTAGCCGGATCTGGTACAAAATTCGCTGCTTCATATTCCGCGCCCTTATGGACCAGCAATGTGGCATCTCCGCCATCGTCCAAAATCATGTTCGGACCTTCATGTCCCGGCCAAATCAGTGCCTGCTCGGTGCACCACCAGTACTCTTCGAGGGTTTCGCCTTTCCAGGCAAAAACTGGAACGCCATTTGGTGCATCTACACTGCCTGTTGGCCCAACTACTACTGCGGCAGCGGCATGATCCTGTGTTGAAAAAATATTGCAAGAAACCCAGCGAACATCTGCACCTAATTCGACCAAGGTCTCAATTAACACGGCTGTTTGAATCGTCATGTGCAAAGACCCCATGATTCGAGCACCGGTTAGCGGCTTAGTCTTTCCAAATTCTTCGCGCATTGCCATTAAGCCTGGCATCTCATTTTCAGCCAATCGAATTTCATTTCGGCCAAACTCGGCTAACGATAGATCAGCTACTTTGAAGTCGTTAGGGGCAAGAGTCATTTAACACTCCTCGTGGGTGGATTAATTGCCGGCAAACAACACGAGGCTTCGCTAGTAGGCGGTTTTCCTATTGTGCCACGAATCATCAGCTGGAGCACAATTAAACCCCGGTGATTGAGTTACTGTAGCCCAGCCTTTAATTCATTGATCGGCTCAATTGGCGACGGGTCTATCCCCATAGCAATTGCGGCATAAACGCTCGCCCAATCCGTTGGCAGTATCAGCGAGGCAATGCGAGATAGGCGGTGTTCGCCTTGGGCAACAATCTCGGTAATGGGGATTGACCGCTTAGCTGTGATTTCTGTAACCAAATCAATGCGCCGTGCGATTGCTTCATGCTCCGTGCTGTCGCGCAGAAGCACTAAGTGGAGGTTTCGTGGGCTACCGTCAATGTGGGGGTCAGTAAAAATATCCGCGAGCGATGCTTGACCCGCTAGTGCTCCATCAAAAGTGACGATTTGATTGTGGCCAACTTCGGGCAATGCGCCGTAAGCGGCTGGCAGTTTTGCATTCTCAGCAAGTTGTGCCATAAATCGGCCAGCAGCTGATCTGCCAATTGCACCAGTTCCCCACACCATTGGCAGCGATTCAGCCAAAGCAACTCCCAGCAATTTTGCTGGGTTCTCAAAAACTTCAACTTGTGGACCGCACGAGACACTAAGTGCATCCATCAAGTCAGCTGCGCGATTAAATTCATCTTCGGAAATGTTCGTGAGTTCTAAAGCATTTGCTACGAGTAAAAGCGGGGTCGCTATCGTCCACAGCGATGCGCGTGGCATTCGCCCTTGCGCATCAATACCGATATGAACAGCACCTGCCGTCTGCTCACTAATTGCTGCTAGCGGACTGTTGTTAGCGCCAATTGTGACGAGTCGGGCACCACGGCGACTTGCCTGTTGCGCCACTGACAAAGTTTCTTCAGTTGTGCCCGAACAGGAGACTGCTATTACCAAGTCGATTGGTGAAACCCAGCCGGGAAGATCGTGGGTACGCTCAATCAAAATTGGTACTGGCGTACCTTCGCCAGCCACTGCGCTGAGCACATCGCCCGAAACGCCAGAGCCTCCCATCCCAGCAACCAGCAGGCCTCGAGGCTTACCATCTTGCGATATCTGAGCCAAGGCATCTCGGTTGATTAAGTCGAGGGCTTGACGAACTTGAGCGCCCGAACTGGCAACACATTCGAGCATTGCACTTTGATCCACTTTCGCCAAGTAATCCTGGCTGTTCAAATTTGTTTCATCGATAAGCACGTTAATAATCAGCTTTCATTAAGGCTAGGACTTCATCGCGAATTGATTCCATCGTGGCTGAATCATTACCCTCAACATTTAATCGCAAAAGGGGTTCAGTATTGCTAGCGCGGACATTGAACCACCAGTTATTTCCTGTGACAGTAAGTCCATCTAGGGTGTCAAAACTAGCGCCTCGAGCTGTAAAGACTTCACGAATTTTTGAGATTACCAATTGAGCGTCCGAGACCGTTGTATTGATTTCGCCGCTTGAGGCATAACGACTGAATGGAGCCAGTAACTGACTCAGCGTAGTTCCTGGCTGCGTCTCGCCTAAGGCTGCCAGCGCATGCATTGCAGCTAACATTCCAGAATCTGCTTTCCAAAAATCACGGAAGTAAAAATGCCCAGAATGTTCGCCGCCGAATACTGCATCGGTCTCAGCCATCGTTGCTTTAATGAATGAGTGGCCCACTCTAGTACGTACTGGCTTGCCACCGTTTTCCAGAACAATTTCTGGAACAGCTTTCGAGGTAATTAAATTGTGAATAATTGTGCTACCAGGATTTTTCGCTAACTCACGAGTGGCAATCAAGGAAGTCAAAGTTGAGGGGTCGACAATGTCTCCCTTTTCGTCGACAACAAAACAGCGATCTGCATCGCCATCAAAGGCAAGGCCAAGATCGGCACCCAATTCAAGAACCCGCTTCTGTAGATCTCGCAGATTTTCTGGATCAATCGGATTCGCCTCATGGTTTGGGAAAGTCCCATCAAGAGCAAAATACATTTCATCAATCTGAAGAGGAAGTGGAGGAAGTAATTGGCCGCCAAGCACAGCAGGAACTGTGAACCCACCCATGCCATTTCCGGTATCAATAACAACAGAGAGCGGTCTGATGTTCTCCAAGGGAACTAGATTGCGAAGGTGAGAGGCATATTCACTCAACAAGTCCTGTTCGGTAGCGGATCCAGTCGGCCCAGAATAGGTTGGAAATGATTCGCTTTCGAGCATCTTGCGTATGTCGGCAAGGCCGGAATCTTGACCCACAGGTGCTGCGCCAGCTCGGCACATTTTTATTCCGTTGTACTCGGCAGGGTTGTGACTAGCTGTGAACATTGCGCCCGGAAGAGCTAATCGACCAGATGCAAAATAAAGTCCATCGGTCGAGCAAAGGCCGATGTTGATCACGTCGACACCAGCAGAGGTAACGCCTTGAATGAATGCATTGACAAGTTCTGGACCAGTTGGTCGCATATCGTGACCAACAACAACTTTGCCAGCGCCACCATCGCTGACCCGAATGCCTAAAATTTCAACAAAAGCTATGCCAACTTCACGGGCTAAATCTGGTCCCCATTGGTCTGGCACAACACCGCGGACATCATATGCCTTAATCAAGGCTGACAGGTCTCTCACTCAACCAAGTTTAGGGGTAGAAGACAGTTATTTTTACTCGCGGGTAACTGCGGTCAAAAGTCGACTAGACCCAATAGTTACGAATTATCTTCTTGATTTTCAACGTTTCGCAGCACTCGCAGGTGTCCACGGCGGGCGACTTCTTCAACTGAATCTGATAGTGCTACCTGTCCAATTTCCCGAACTGCATTGGCCAGCGCCTCTAAATCATCTGGTGCAGGTTTTAGCGCTTGCGGATCAAGTTCTAAGCGAACTACTTCCCAACCGCGAGGGGCAGTCAGGCGAATGCTGTGTTCGTCGCATAAGTCGTAACAGTGCGGTTCGCGAAAAGTGGCAAGTGGACCGAGCACTGCAGTGGAATCGCTGTAGACGTAAGTTAACGTCCAAGTTGCAACTGCAGTGCAGGAAGGTTTTGTGCAGCGTCTCGTTCCCACATTGGGAACCTTAGCCCACCTATGCTGTATTTATGGCCAATGACTCGCGCCGACGGATTCGTCGAGACCTGCATGGTCGAGGAGTTGTTGGTCCAATTTGGCCACATTCGGTACCAAAACGAATTGGGCCTGATAAGAAGTTCCAGGCTCAGATTTCGGCTGCTCTTTCAGATTTGGATGAGGTTTTAGGCGAAGACTTAAACCGGATCACGGTAAAGGTCGAGCAAGTACCGGGCATCCGCGAGATTGTTTTGAGTTCGGGCACCGTGCCACTCGGACGGATTGAACGTGGAAATCCGAATGTAGTTGTGCTTTACCAACGAGCCATTGAATTAAGGAGTGCTAGTCGTAGTCGTCAATTTCGAATAATTAAAGATGTTCTAGCAGAATTACTCGGCTTGCTATTGGGCAAGCCACCCCAACAGATTGACCCAACTTATGAGGGGCCAGCCTTGCGCGGATAGTCGCTATCCGACTTGAGCCCGTTTTAGCCGTCGGCGCTCACGTTCGGATAGGCCACCCCAGATGCCGAATCTCTCGTCATTGGCCAGGGCATATTCCAGACATTCCGCTTTTACTTCACAGGATGAACATACGCGCTTTGCGTCGCGAGTTGATCCACCTTTTTCGGGGAAGAATGCTTCTGGGTCAGTCTGAGCACAAAGGGCTCGTTCTTGCCAAGAGAGTTCTTCTGATTCTGCTAATGGGAGCCAAAGCAATTCGCTCACTAGCTTCTCCTAACTACGGCGGGCTTTTGCAGCCAAAACGCCTTGCAATTCCCTAAATTACACGCTTGTAGTTAGGGTCCGTCAAGTGAAATGAGCAAAATAATTGGAAAAAGGGTAAAAAACCACTAAAACCTGTTGGAAATGGGGTAAATCTGAGGAATGGCTCTCATTTTTCGGGGGTAAACTCAGAAAATGACTTCGCTAAGAATTAACTACCTGGCCAGTAAAAATATCCGCAGTCTGATGGTCTGCGGGGTGCTTTTTGCCCTAATACTTTCAGTTCTAGTTGTAGCAGTTCCAAGTACTCCAGCAAAAGCCGCGGGTGGAACTGGCACCTGGGGGAATTGGACGATTGCCCGACCAAATGGCACCTTGAACCTAAATGTCGGTGGCTTCACCAGCCCATCAGCAAACTTCACCACAACCGCAACTGGTCTTTCTGTCTCATCGGGTGCCAGTGCTTGGCTAAATTCAGGAACTTTGCCTGGTGCTGAATACGGAACCTCACGCGGCTCTGGCTACATCTCGATGGGCACTGCAACTGGTGGCGCTGATTCAGTTACAACATTCACTTTTAATAACACTACGCCGACTAGCGGATGGTCTTTCTCATTGGGCGATATCGATGCAGATCAGGTAACAATCTCGGCTACTGACGCATCCGGAAATCCCGTAAATGTTGGTGCTTGGAATGTCACTCCATTTAATTACTGCAACAACACAGCGCCCCGACCTACTGCTTGTGCTGGAGTATCGAACGATTTGCCAACTTGGGATTTAACAACAGGAGTAATCAAAGGAAATGGCAGTGACACGGATGGGGCCTCAGCTTGGGTTAGACCTAATTCAGCAATAAAAACCTTGCGCTTGCAATTCAAAAAACTAATTGGCTTTCCAACATATCAACTTTGGTTTGCCGGAGATACTCCTGAAGAGCAGAACTACAAAGTGACCCTAGCCGCTAGGTTATGTCCGACATACTCTGACATCATGGCAAATAAGGCGCGAAACAACATTATGGAGTCGCTGCAGAATGTTGGGATAAATAGTCTCTACGCAAGTGCGCCGTATGCCGGTGCGGTACGACCAGAAGTCGAAGACAATCCAGCAAGTGGGCAGTCTGCCTGTACTCCACTTAGCAATTGGACTTTTGGCATGGCGCAAGGAACGAATGGCAAAGATTCTGGAACATTCGGTGCGCTATCAAAGGTGCGAAGTCCTTACCAGTGGGCAACAACAGTGTCCTCTGTGCCAGAGCTTGATGCTTTTGGCAATGACACCGGTCGGACAATCTCAGGCGCAATCACTTTTAATTTAACGCCCGCGCAGATAACAGGACTGGCAAACCGGTCTTCGTGGGTACAAGGTGGCGTTCCAGGTTCACCACTTAATGGCAACAGCAGCATCGCGTTCGGTACCTTGCGGTGCGCGATTGACAATGCCAACGCTGACAACATCGAATGGCTAGGCACTTCAGGTGGTTCACGACACATGTTTTGTTACGCCTATTACGTAGACACCACTGAAAAGAGTGGCACCATCATTGTTCGCAAAGTTGTTCCAAAAGGTGGATCAGGAGTTTCATTCGGCTTCAGCGGTGACTTGAGCTTCACTCCTGGCGGCGCGTTTAGCCTAAATGCAGGTGGATCGCAGAGCTTCATTCGGGCTGCAGGCGAAACTTGGAATGTTCTCGAAGACTCACCCAAAGAGCCATTTGAACTCACTGGCTTGGCATGTAATTCATCAAATGGTTTGTCTACTGTTGACACCAATTTGGTCACTAGATCTGCCTCAATCACACTCGGAATCGCAGATACTGTTACTTGCACATTTACCAATGAATCTAAGCCGAAATCAAAACTGACTGTCTACAAAGTCGCTACCGGTGCGGTGGGCACTTTCGGCTTTGACTTAAGCCAAGGCGGCACAAGTAAATATTCCGGCAACACCGCAGTTTCCGAACAAGGCGAGGAAGCATTGGTCACGGAACAGGCTGGTCTGGCACCAGGTACCTACACCATCACCGAGACATCACGGCCAAGTACTCCAGGTGGAACGTGGGACACTCCGAGTATCACTTGCGTTGACAGCACTGGCGCTGAAGTTACTAGCACGGGAGATGTACTTACTGGCGCTTCAATCACACTTTCCGGCAGTGACACTAGTTGTATTGTGGTGAATAACTTTTCGCCTGATGCCAAGATAAACATAGTTAATAAAATCATTGGTGGTAGTGGCTCGATATCAGCCGATGCTAGCTTTGTGACGATAAACGGCTTAACTCGAAGTGAGCGTTCAGACACGCTTACCAACATTGTTTGGGGTGACGGCGGAGCTCAAACTAGTCAGCAATCTGGTCTTGCATTTGGCACCTATGAAATCACTGGTGCTGCACCAACTAATACCGACACTTCGACTTGGGAACTTGACTCGTTAGATTGCACTGGTGGTGCATCACATTCCATTTCCGAATCAAATGTGTCGCTTGAACTCGACCCTACCTCGGTCGGTACAACTGAAATAACTTGCACCTATGTCTGGAAGCTAACAAATCTGGCAGACATCACGGTTTCAAAAATCAGCCTTGGCGAGGTTGGTACTTTCACTCTAACTGCCGAGTTAAATGGCGAAATTTCTGAAGGAGTGGTCACAACAAATGAGGTGAACAGCGCGACTGAAGCGATTACCTTGACCACAATTCCAGAAGGTACCGTTATCACTTTGGGTGAATCCGATGTTCCGATCTCCACCGATGGTCAATGGAATGTCACTACCGGCGGAAGTCCAACTTGGACCTGCACTGACACCGCTGGCAATGATGTAGTTATAGATGATTCAGGTCAATTTACGTCTACGGCGCTAAATATGACTTGCGTGGCGACTAATACTTTCACTCTTGACCCTGATCCAGAGCCAACTCCTGACCCAAGCGAATCTTATGACCCAGAAATTGCATATTCGCGAGGTGGCGAATTGCCAAATACTGGTGGGTCCAAACACCCAATGTCGCTTTGGGCTACCTTGTGGAGCGCAATCACTTCCCCATTTCAAAATTAGGCCTGACTCAGTTTCATAATGAACCGGCGGCTGATTGAAGTTGTAGTGATTCTGGCGAGCTTGCTTTTTGGCTACCTGCTAATTTCTGGCATCCAAAAAAGCAGCAACTCATCGTTGGTAAATGACAAACAGGTCTCTGCTCTGCCGACTTTTCCTGCGCCGCAAATTGCACCTACCTCGTCTGAATCGCCAATAGGAAAGGTGATTGGTCTGCTGACAATTCCTGCAGCTGAGGTCCTAACCTTGCCAATTGCTCGAGGCGTCGACGAGGTAACTTTGAACACTGGAGTGGCAGGAGCCTATTCTTGGTCAGGTCCTGGTGAAAATGGAGTCTTCGCCTTAGCAGCTCATCGAGTTGGTGCTGGTGGGCCGTTTCGGCACCTTGACAGAGTTGAGATTGGTGACCGAATAGTTGTTGAATCAGGATCCAAGAAATTTAACTATCGAATTATTTCGAACATCACCGTCGATCCAACCGATACCAGTGTGTTAAACGGACCGAAAGATGACTCGCGAATTGTTTTAATTACCTGCACTCCATTGGATACTTTTGCCAAGCGCATTGTGGTAACCGGACAACTAATTCGAGACTAAATCACTGTGGCCAGGGACGTAGCACAAATGTGGCCAGGGACGTAGCACAAATGTGGCCAGGGACGGGATTACGCAAAGCGTAAACGCTTTGCGTAACGAGCAGTACTGATTGGTTCGATCCCGTCCCCTAAAAGGCTAGACGGTTCTAAAATGTGGCCAGGGACGGGATTACGCAAAGCGTAAACGCTTTGCGTAACGAGCAGTACTGATTGGTTCGATCCCGTCCCCTAAAAGGCTAGACGGTTCTAAAATGTGGCCAGGGACGGGATCGAACCGTCGACCTTCCGATTTTCAGTCGGACGCTCGTACCAACTGAGCTACCTGGCCTACCGGTATCACCGAAGTGATACCAAGCGACCCCGACGGGACTCGAACCCGCGACCTTCGCCGTGACAGGGCGACGCGCTAACCAACTGCGCTACGGGGCCATAAGCATCTACCTATTGTGGCAGATGTCTTGCGGCTCGCTAAGTCATAAGACTTATCGGTCTTGCGTACCCCCAACGGGATTCGAACCCGTGTTACCGCCGTGAAAGGGCGGCGTCCTAGGCCACTAGACGATGGGGGCTAGGGTGCCAGTTTGTGACAGGCACGAACTGAAAGCATACGGTAACTAACGGTATTTGAGCAAAAGCGGGGTGCCCGTTCCCCTATTGTTTGCCCCACAATTACCGCCCTGTCTCGGGGTCGGTTAGAATTATGAAGTGGCCAAAAGCAGGTTATGCCTAGGTTGCAGTAAATAGTTAGTTCTCACGGTGATTAAGGGGGCTGAGCCATGGGGCGCGGCCGAGCCAAAGCTAAGCAAACAAAAGTTGCTCGCGATTTAAAGTACAACACGCCAAATACCGACCTGAGTGCATTGCAGGCTGAACTTTCGGGCGGATCTGCGCTCGTGCCAAGTGGAGATGATGACTCGTACTCTGGCTCGGAAGAATTGGTAGACGATCCTTACGCCAAGTATTACGAAGACGAAGATGAGTCAGAAGAATCCCCTGAATCATCTGAAAGTTCTTCGCAAGACGACTAGATTCGGTAATTTCCGACTAAGTTAACGACCCCACCAGCTGTGCCTTTAGCAAGCGAATCTGAAATATCTTCTGCGGTGCGCTCGCGGACTGAACCAACTTGCCAAGCCACCAAACCTCTTTGCGCTAATAGCGCGATTGATTTATCCGCGTCTGCGACTGCAACGAAGGCCAGCATGCCTATTCCCATGTTGAAAGTTTTCTCAGCTTCAAGTTGTGCTAGATTTCCACGCATTTGTAGGAAATTGAAAACTGACAGCGGCATCCAAGTGCTGCGATCAATTTCCAACGCTAAATTTTGTGGCATAACGCGGGCAACGTTTGCCGAAATACCGCCACCAGTGATGTGACTGATCGAATGTACCTCCACTGACTTTATGAGCGCTAAGAGATCTTTTGTGTAGATGCGTGTTGGTTCAAGTAGCTCTTCACCTAGGGTGCGGCCAAATTCTGATATGTGATTGTGTACATCTAAATGTGCAAGATTGAAAGCGATATGTCGAGCTAATGAAAAGCCATTAGAGTGAAGTCCACTCGCTTCGATTGCGATTGCTGCATCACCAACTTGGACTTTGTGAGCACCTAAGAGATTTTCAGCATCAACTACCCCAGTGCCAGCACCAGCGATGTCGTATTCATCAGGGCCAAGTAGTCCAGGGTGTTCCGCTGTTTCACCACCAACTAATGCGCAGCCAGCTAACTCACAACCCGTTGCAATGCCGGTGACAATGGCAGCCACCCGCTCAGGATTTACCTTGCCCACAGCGATGTAATCAGTCATAAACAATGGCTCGGCACCGCAGACGACCAAATCGTCAACCACCATTGCAACTAGGTCTATACCCACTGTGTCATGAATATTCATGCGCGCTGCTACATCAATCTTGGTGCCAACGCCGTCGGTTGATGTGGCCAACAATGGTTTAGCCATGGACTTAACGGCACTGACATCAAATAAGCCGGCGAATCCACCAAAGTTACCCACCACTTCGGGGCGGTCAGTTCTGGCTATCGCAGCTCGCATCAAATCAACAGCTCGTTCGCCAGCTTCTACATCAACACCAGCACTGGCATATGACAATGGTTCGGTCACGGGCGGCGAATCGCTTCCTCAATGGCGCTTAATTGCGCATCAACAATTTCAAGGCTTTCTAGTGAATGCTTACCCAGAACTGATTCGGGAGGCAGTTCAACTGGATATTCGCCATCGAAACAGGCTCGACACAAACGATCTTTTGCAATTCCGGTGGCACTGACTAGTTCATCGAGTTCCACATAGGCAAGTGTGTCAGCGCCAATTGATCGTCGAATTTCATCGGTAGTCAAACCGTTAGCGATTAATTCAGCTTTGCTGGCAAAATCAATTCCATAAAAACACGGCCACTGGACTGGTGGACTCGAAATTCGGACATGCACTTCGGCAGCTCCTGCCTCACGTAGCATCTTGACGATTGCTCGCTGGGTGTTGCCGCGAACTATTGAATCATCTACTACGACGATTCGCTTGCCTTCAATCACTTCACGAAGCGGATTCAATTTAAGTCGAATTCCCAGTTGCCGAATAGTCTGACTAGGTTGAATAAATGTCCGTCCAACATAAGCGTTCTTGACTAAGCCCTGCGCAAATGGAATTCCACTTCCCTGCGCATAACCAACCGCCGCCGGTGTTCCCGACTCCGGTACTGGGATGACAATATCGGCGTCAATTGGATCTTTGGCTGCCAGACGACGGCCTACTTCAACGCGGACTGCGTGCACTGGTTGACCAGCAATGCTGGTGTCAGGTCGAGCAAGGTATACATATTCGAACAGGCAGCCTTTTGGTTTTGCTTCGGCAAATCGAGACGACCGCAAGCCATGCTCATCTATCGCAATTAATTCGCCTGGTTCGATTTCGCGTACAAAAGACGCACCCACAATGTCTAAGGCTGCCGTCTCTGATGCCAAAACCCAACCGCGCTCAAGGCGACCCAGAACCAAAGGGCGGATTCCCTGCGGATCGCGAGCACCGTATAAAGTTTGGTCGTCCATGAATACCAGGCTGAAGGCACCGTTAACTTTGGGCAATTCGTCTAATGCCGCCGCTTCCAGAGTGTTATCGGGGTGGGCTGCTAATAGTCCAGTCAAAATATCTGTGTCACTTGATGCGCCACGACCCATGTCAGCAAAGAGTTCGGCTGAGTCGGATTGAATTGCCTTAAGGCGTTGCGCAAGCTCATGAGTATTCGTCAGATTGCCATTATGAGAAAGTGCCAGATGTCCCGTTGCAGTTGCGCGAAAAGTTGGCTGAGCATTATCCCAACAACTTGAGCCTGTGGTGCTGTAGCGCGTATGGCCAATAGCCAGATAGCCATGCAGCGATTCGAGTGCCGCTTCAGTGAAAACTTGAGATACCAGACCCATGTCTTTAAAGACTGTTGTGTTGTGGCCATCACTAACTGCGATTCCAGCTGATTCTTGACCGCGATGCTGCAAGGCATAGAGTCCGAAGAAGGTAAGTTTGGCTACTTCTTCACCTGGTGCCCACACACCAAAGACGCCACATGCATCTTGGGGTCCTTTTTCACCAGGCAGTAATTCGTGTCCGAGTTTGCCATCGCCTGCCACTGCTTTAGTCTATCGCTGAAATTGGAAACACATCTTGTGGCGTGCCCGAAGTTATGAACTGACACAATTGCACTGTGGAGTTTTCCGATGAAGTCAACCAATTAGTTGCTCGAGCCTTAACTGCGGACGCTGACGGGCCGGTTTTGGCTGATGCCGTGCGCCAATCACTCGAGTTACTTGCCCGTGCCTATCCAGGGCGGGCAGTTGAAGTTCGGGTACCCCCTTATTGTGTGGTGCAGATTATGGGCGGCACCACACATCGAAGGGGAACACCGCCTGCTGTAGTCGAAATGTCAGCACAAACATGGTTGAGCTTAATTTCGGGTTCATTAGTTTGGGCTGATGGAGTTAGCAAAGGACGGATCCAAGCTAGTGGAATTGGTAGCGATTTGAGTTCACTGTTTTAAATTTGCTGACTAGGCGAATAATGCAGGAAGTGTTTTTTCGCTTATTTCTCGTAGCTCGGCTAGCGACACCACAACCTCGCCACCATAAACATTTTCAATTCGTAGGCCCTGTCCACTCAGGCCGGATTCAGTGCCAATCTGCGAATCAACCACCCCAATACGGGTGGCTGGAAAATTGCGCGCTTCACACATGGCTACGAACCGCATCTCTTCGCTTCTGGGGACAACCACAACTGCACGAGTCGCGGATTCGCTCCAAAGAAAGACGAACGGATCCAGTTGGTCAGGAACCCAAACTCGGGCACCGATATCTGCACGAAGCGCCATCTCAATTAGTGCTTGAATGGCACCGCCATCACTAACATCGTGAGCAGCACTTAACATTCCATCGCGTGAGCCTGCAACCAAAATTTCAGCAAGTGTTCGCTCATTAGCTAGATCCAAAACTGGTGGCAGTCCACCGAGATGACCATGAATTTCATGCGCCCATTCAGAGCCGGCTAACTCGTCAAATGTTTGGCCGAGTAAATAAATTAATTCACCGTCTTCGTGCCAAGCGATGGGAGTTCTGCGAGTAACATCGTCGATCACACCGAGAACTCCAATCACTGGAGTTGGATGAATCGCAACTTCGGCAGTTTGGTTGTAGAAAGAAACATTTCCGCCCGTAACCGGCGTTCCTAACTCCAGACACGCATCGGCTAGGCCAGTGACTGCCTGTTCAAATTGCCACATCACACCGGGATCTTCTGGAGATCCGAAATTTAAGCAGTTGGTAACTGCTAACGGAACAGCCCCGGTAGTTGCGACATTGCGATACGACTCGGCGAACGCTAACTGAGCGCCACGATATGGATCCAAGGCAGCAAAACGGGCATTGCAGTCTGTTGAGACGGCAACTCCGAGTCCAGTTGCTTCATCGACTCGAATCATTCCACTATCTTCTGGTTGAGCCAAGACAGTATTACCAAGAACATATCGGTCGTATTGCGAGGTAACCCAACTCTTGGCGGCTAAATTTGGTGCGCCAACCATTTTGAGTAAAGTCTCTTTTACCTGGTCGAAACTGCTTGGACGCTGCAGGCGCTGCGCTGTCGGCTCATCAGCTTGACGGGCTGTCAGCCACTCTGGGCGGGAGTAAGGGCGATCGTAAACTGGGCCATCATGCGCTACTGACCGCGGTGGTACATCAACAATTTGTTCACCGTGCCAGTCAACAGTTAGACGGCCGGTGTTATTAACTTCGCCAATGACAACCGCTTCAACATCCCATTTCTTGCAGACTTCCATGAAGTCATCAACTTTTTCGGGAAGTACAACAGCACACATACGTTCCTGAGATTCACTCATCAAGATTTCTTCGGGCGAGAGCGTATGGTCGCGTAGTAGAACGCGATCAAGCCAGACATGCATTCCGCCTTCGCCATTGCTTGCAAGTTCACTCGTTGCACACGAAATACCTGCGCCACCAAGATCCTGAATACCTTCAACTAGGCCAGCATGCAAAACCTCAAGAGTGCACTCGATAAGCAGTTTCTCCATGAATGGATCGCCAACTTGAACGCTTGGTCGTTTTGCTGGGCCCTGCGCATCAAAAGTTTCGGATGCTAAAACGCTCACACCACCAATGCCATCGCCACCTGTGCGCGCGCCATAAAGAATGACTGCATTTCCAACGCCTGATGCAGCCGCTAGATGAATGTCCTCATGTTTCATGGTGCCAACGCATAAGGCGTTTACAAGTGGATTACCTTGATAGCTCGGGTCAAAAACTATTTCGCCGCCAATGTTTGGCAACCCCAAACAATTTCCGTAGCCACCAATACCGGCAACAACTCCGGTTAACACTCGCCTGGTATCAGGATTTTTCGGATCACCAAACCGAAGTGGATCCATGACAGCAACGGGTCTGGCTCCCATTGAAATGATGTCTCGCACGATTCCACCAATACCGGTAGCGGCCCCCTGGTAGGGCTCAATGTAAGAAGGATGATTATGCGATTCGACTTTAAAAGTCACGGCCCAACCTTGGCCAATATCAACCACTCCAGCATTCTCACCAATGCCAACAAGTAGCGCATCACTATGCGGAGCCTTCGCGCCAAACTGGCGCAGATGTACTTTACTGGATTTGTAGCTGCAATGCTCAGACCACATAACCGAGTACATCGCTAGCTCAGATGAAGTCGGCCGACGATTCAAAATTTCAATTATGCGCTCGTACTCGTCTGGCTTCAGCCCCAGCTCTTTGAAAGGCTGCTCTTGATTGGGTGTCGCTCTAGCTGCTGAGACTGTGTCTACACTCATGCTGACACCACCTTGCCAGCAAGCAAACTCGTCAAAACAGAGGTGAAGAAGCCAAGTCCATCGGTTGTCGGTCCGGTTAATTCTTCTACCGCATGCTCTGGGTGTGGCATAAGTCCCACTACATTTCCAGCAGAATTGGAAATTCCAGCAATGTCTCGGCGACTACCATTTGGATTCACATCGACATAGCGAGCAATAATCTGACCATTAGATTCGAGACTATCGAGTGTGTAGTCATCGGCAACGAATGAGCCTTCACCGTTCTTCAGGGGAACAACTATTTCTTGCCCAAGTGAATAATCAAGAGTCCACGTTGAAACATTATTTTCAATTCTCAATTTTTGATCGCGGCAGATGAAGTGAAGATGGTCATTGCGCGTTAACGCACCTGGTAATAGGTGTGATTCGCATAAGATTTGAAATCCGTTACAAATGCCAAGAACTGGCATACCTGACTTCGCCCCATCAATAATTTTTCCCATGACTGGAGCAAATCGCGCAATTGCGCCACACCGTAAATAGTCTCCATACGAAAACCCACCCGGCAATACAACGGCGTCAACACCGTGCAGATTCGGATCGCCATGCCAGAGCGAAACTGCTTGCGCACCGGCAATGGTTACTGCACGAATAGCATCTCGGTCATCTAGTGAACCGGGGAAGGTTACAACGCCTACCCTTGCGGTCATTTCTCAACCTGCACAGTGAAATCTTCAATGACTGGATTACTCAATAAAGTTTGGGCAATTTCATTTATTTGAACCAATTTATCTTCAGTGATTTCACCATCGATTGTCAGAACAAATTGCTTTCCTTGACGGACATCAGCAACACCAGATAGCCCTAATCGACCAAGTGCACCAAGCACGGCACGGCCCTGTGGGTCTAAAATTTCGGGCTTTAATGAGACATTGACGGTGACTATGGCCATGATTCCCCACTTCAAAGCAAACTAATAATTTAAGTCTAACTTCTGCACAAAATGGCGGCGAGGCAAGGTCGTGCAATCGTTAATTGAGCACAATTTCGTGCTTGATAATTCCTGAGAAAATCGGGGTAAGTAAGTTGGCATAGGTGCTCGTTAAGTGGTGCGAATCCCGCCACACAATGTGCCCGTCACGCACCGCTGGACAAACTTTGTTCGTGCAGTAGGTGCGCGTTAAATCAACACCAACGACATTAGAAATTCCTGAAACTCCGCCAGAACTAAACTGCGCTGGCGTTAAAAATGGAACAAGTGGTTGAGTGCAGGCATTAGCAGTACGAGCCGACAAGCAGTCAAGAGCATTTGAGTCAAAGAATGGATTATCTCGGATAACCACAACCTTTATCCCAGCTTTAGCAAAGTTAGCAACCATTCTTCTAAATCCAGCGAGATACAATTCTTTTCCTCTTGCCGGAGTGACCGCAACTGCTCCAGTCTTAGGGTCAATTACTGATGTCTTCAGAGTTGATGCCACAAACAAAACCGTTGGTCTAGCTTTGATAATCGCGGTTACGGCGTTCTTGCGCCAAGCATTACAGACTTCCCAGGACTTAGTGCCAAGAACGAAATCAACATCTGCAACGCTACAGCCACTTCGAGTTAGTGAGAGGACTTTGGCATCACTTTCTGTTGCGGCTGCAAGCACGCCTTCAAAGTATTGATTGGCGTGTGAGTTTCCAAACAGGCCAACAAGTCGCCCACTCTTTGAACTACCGAAAACGCAACCCTTGGGTAATGCAGGATCTGGCGAACTTGTGTGGCAGCCATTTGAGTAAGTTCGGGGAAAATCTGATCTAGCAGATTTTATTTCGCCCGGTGTTAGCACTATTCCGTCAGTGGAAGTTAATTTTGGCGTGTGCGCAGAAATAATTGTGTTAACCCAATGTGGGTTGTTGATTGTGGCACTTTTTGCATTACTTAGATCCGCAATTGGCTGGGAGTTCAGTCGACTTGATGGGTTTGCATAAGCAACCGTTGCTAACCCAGCTACAAGGACTGAGAGGCCTAATCCAACAGCTAGCGACTTCTTCGCGCTGGCTTTTAAACTCGGAGCATTGCGCAATGGATTTTCAATCCAACGGTATGTGGCAGCTGCAAACACTACGGATAGAACTACCGCTGGTACCGCAAAAATTAATTTAAGATCTTCAGGACTTTTCGCCCCTGGCTGCAAGAGGCGAGTCGCAAAGAACAAGAGTGGCCAGTGCCATAAGTAAATCGAGTATGACCAAGTTCCTATTCTTTGCACAAAATCCAATTCAAACAGTTTGGGTCCTTGATTCGCCGCCGCAACTTCAGATCCGCCTACCCAGAGCAACAGCATCGTTGAGAGCACTGGAATAAGGGTGTGTGGGCTAGGCCAAAGCACCTTTGAACTAAATGCAACTGCCGAATAAAGCAGGCCAAGTACGGCCACCAAGCGCGCTATTCGAACAAATTGCATTTTCCGCGGCTGAAAATCACGGCCCAGAATTGCCACTATTCCACCTAGAGCAAATTCCCAAGCCCGACTTAATGGACTATAAAATCCGAATTGATTTCCAACTGACATGTGACTTTGCATTAGTAAATATGAACCGACAGAAATAATGGCAAGTACCAAAACGAGAGTCCAAAGTTTCAAATTACGCCGAAGGATTATCAACAGTGCCATCAGCGCGGGGAACATTAGGTAGAACTGTTCTTCGACGCCTAATGACCAGAAATGAATGACTGGGCTGACCGACTGAGGTGCCCAATAGTCCATGGCTATTGCCGCAAATCGCAAATTTGCGAAATAAAACGAAGCTGCCCGGATATCTAGGGCAGCCCGCTGCCCTTCAAGTCCCGGGATGAATAGCCAACTTGCAACCAAGGTGAATATCAAAACTAAAGCAGCAGCTGGGATGAGCCGCCGGGCTCGTCGTGCTACGAAATTAAGTAGATGCAGGCTACCTGTTTTCACATATTCGGAAACCATCATTCCAATAATCAGGTAGCCGGAAATCACAAAGAAAATATCAACACCTATGAATCCAGAGCGAACCAGATGGTGACCAAAAATCGAGAAGCCAGCGTGATAAATGACAACGATGCCAACTGCGTAGGCGCGTAAGGCTTGAATGTCCTTGCGAATCACCTACGGCTCCTAACTTGAGCTAGAACTTAAAGGCGGATGACGTTTGCGCCTGAAAGTTTGCCGCGAGTATCCAGAATAACTTTTGCGCCGGCCTGTATTTCGCCCAAGTTGTAACTCTTGTGTGGTTGCAGAAGTACGACTATGTCAGCTTTTGGCAATTCGGCTTTTAAGTCGGAAACTCCAGTCAGAATCCGATCGTGCTCATGCTCACCGTGTTCAGAATCAATATTCCAAGAACTCACATACGGATCGTGATAAACCACATCGGCACCCAGGCTCATCAGTTCTCGGGCTATCGGACGAACCGGACTTTCGCGCTGGTCTGCAATGTCTGGCTTGTAAGTGACGCCGAGTAGGAGTACCCGTGACCCTTTAACTGCTTTGCCATCTTCATTAAGGGCATCTTGCACCCTTCGCCGGACGTACACAGGCATTCCAGCGTTGATTTCTTGAGCAAGTTCAACAAATCGGAATGGTCGACCAAGCACAGTTTTAACATGGTGAGATAAATAATTTGGATCAATAGGTATGCAATGTCCGCCAACACCGGGACCGGGATAAAAAGCCTGGTAACCAAATGGCTTAGTTGAGGCACATGAAATTGCATCCCACAAATCGATGTTTAACAGATTGCTGAACTCAACTAATTCATTCATCAACGCAATGTTTACATGTCGGTATGTGTTCTCTAGTAACTTGGCCATTTCGGCTTCTTTAGCACCTTTAGCTGGAACAACTTGTTCAACAAACCGTGAATAAAATTCTGCCGCACGCTTGGTGCCAACCTCATTAACGCCGCCAACAACTTTTGGTGTATTGGTCATTCCATAAACAGGATTTCCAGGATCTATCCGCTCTGGACTAAATGCCAAATCAAAGTCGCCAAGTTTAAGTCCATGAGCTTCAAGTAACGGGAGAACTACTTCTTCTGTAGTTCCGGGGTAGGTAGTTGATTCCAAAATAAAGAGTGACCCAGCGGATAGATGGGCAGCCACGGCCTTTGTAGCGCCAATAACTGCACCGAGGTCTGGGCCGCCTTCTTCAGAAAGTGGCGTTGGCACACAAACCACAATTGCATCTGCATTTGCCACAACTGAAGCATCGCTTGTGGCCAAGAAACCGCGATCAAGCATTTTCTGCACATCTGCATCACTTAAATCATCTACATGAGAGTGACCAGCATTAAGGCCATCCAGAACTGCCTGATTTAAATCAAGCCCTTTAACGGATAGTCCTGCCTCACTCGCCGCCTGAGCCAGCGGAAGCCCTACATAACCAAGACCAACAACTACTACATCAACTTTTTCCGACATAACCTCAAGAATAGTAGGGGTTAGATAGAACTGCAGTTAGGCAGGGCAGGCAAGGACACCAAACTCCCGATAGACCCGAGCAACCTCAGCGGTGATGGCTGGCCAGTTTCGATTTTCCACTACCCAAGCTCGGGCATTGCGACCTAGTCGGTCACGGGTATCTGGACTGTCAATCAATTCAGCAAGCACTCGCGCCAAGTCGCCAACATTTCCCTTCTCAAAGATGACTCCGATGTCCTCGGTGCCAATAATCTCTGCCATTGCGGAAACGCTAGACATAACTAGACAACGACCCATCGCCATAGCTTCGAACGGTTTTAGTGGCGAAACCTCTTCACAAATAGGCAGTGGCAAACGAGGTAGCGGACAAATATCCATGATTGAGTAATAGGAATTGACCTCACTGTGTGCCACGCGACCAACCAGGGTAATTAGTTCACGCGCTGGAGAATTTGCAATGTGCTTCTCCAGCTCAGGGGTATGTGGGCCTGATCCGACGATTACAACCTGAAAATCCGTCCGAGTTTTCTGCAATTCCTCGGCGGCATCCACCAGAAGATCTAGCCCCTCGTAATCAAGTACCGAGCCCACATATCCAATTATGGTTTTGTCGCTCAGACCTAATTTTTCAGCGAGCTCAACATCGCGAGGCATCTGAGAGAAGTTTTCAACGTTCACGCCATTAGGTAACAGGGAAGTTCTACTTGCCTGTGCGCCTCGCTTAACGGACCGCTCTATCAATGCGCCAGTGATGCCAAACACCCAATCCGCCTGCACTACTGCCTGAGTTTCGATTCCTCGAACTAATGCGTCTTGATCGCTGCCAAGTCGGTACTGAGTAAATGATTCATCGCGAAGTTCATGTAAGCCACGAACTTCAAATACCGCTCTAATATTTAGGCGGCGCGCAACTTCGGTGGCAACAATTCCATTAAGACCAAAACTTGCTGCATGGATTATTTCTGGTCTAAATTCCAAACACCATTGCTCTAACAGGTCAGCCCATTCACGTGCATAACTCAGATAGGTGTGTCTCGGGACGCTCACTTCGGGCAATCGATGGTAATGCACAGACTCAATTTGCAAGGGTGCTGGTACTGCAACGCCTTCTTCGGGAAGAATGCCCAGATCGTGGGGAAAGCCAGGTCTAGTAATGCCAAAAACTTCGTAGCCGTGGCTAGCGATTCCGGACATTACACCGTGACTGCGAGTTGCATAGCCACCGCTTTGAAAAGGTAGAGAGTTGTGCAAAATGTATGCGACTCGTCCAGGAATAGGTTCGTAATTTTTGTGATCCGGCCGATCTAAGAAAGTAATTCCCGATTGCAAAACTTCATTTGCTTCAGTGAGTCGGCGAATGTGGTTATTCCGCTTAATTCCATTTTGCCTCTTTGGACTCAATGCAGTAAAAAGTTTTACTGCAAGTTTTACATCGCCCAATCGCCAAAGGCGAACCAGCATGAATTCAATGTCTTTAACTGATGAATCAATAGGAAAATTCTCAAGTAAGCCCTGCGCGATAACTGATGCAGTTTTCCCACTCTCAGGATCGACAGTTGCAATATCGTTGCGCAGAATAAACCGATTAAGCCGCGCTCTTTCATTTCGATGCGTTCTGGTCCAAGGAAGGTGTTTCAAAAGTGCGCGTTTTTTTCGACGGAAAAGCAGAATCTGTTCGGCGAATCTACCTTCGGGAATAGTTTCATCGGCCCGCAAAACGATTGCCGGTGAATCAAAGTCTTCCACGGGCATCACCAATCTGTTTGCTTGGATTCTGACTTTATCCAGTCCTTGCTGGACACCTAAACGGGATTCCTAGTTGCAGGCTCTAGACTTTTAAATACTAGCCGACTCACTTAACGAAGGGCACCAACTCACATGCCACATGCAGTAACTCATGTCACCGGTGCACGACCCAATTTCCCAAAAGCGGCTCCAGTAATTGCAGCTTTAGCAAAGTTAGGGGTAAGCCAGCGACTGGTTCACACTGGTCAGCATTATGACGACAAAATGTCTGGGATTTTCTTTGAGGAACTAGATTTGCCACATCCCGACATAAATCTTGGCGTTGGCTCTGGCAGCCACGCTGCCCAAACAGCACAAACTATGGTTTTGCTTGAACAAGAATTTATCGAAAATCCCCCACAGCTTGTTGTGGTCTATGGAGACATCAACTCAACGGTGGCAGCTGCCTTAGTTGCTAGCAAATTGCACATTCCGCTTGCGCACGTAGAAGCCGGACTTCGCAGTTTTGATATGCAGATGCCAGAAGAAGTGAATCGCATAGTCACCGATCAATTATCTGAGCGACTATACGTAACGAGTCCAGAGGCCATCGGCCACTTAGCGCGCGAAGGCGTGAGCGACGACCGTATTGAGTTTGTTGGCAACCCAATGATTGACACTTTGCTAAAGAACTTGGACAAGACTGCAAAGGGCAGTCGACTAACTGAACTTCAGTTGCCTGAGAAATATTTGGTCGCCACGTTACATCGTCCATCAAACGTTGACGACCGAGATGCTTCATTGCGCATCATCAAGGTCTTACACGAGTTAGCTGACATCCATCCGATTTACTTGCCCTTGCACCCTCGTGGACGAGCAAGTCTCTTGGAACTTGGACTGGACCAGCACCCTGATGTGCACATTATCGACCCACTTGGCTATTTGGACTTCGTTTCGCTCATGCGCTACAGCGCCGGTGTTGTTACGGATTCAGGTGGTGTGCAGGAGGAAACCAGCATCCTAAAAGTGCCCTGCTACACACTCCGCCCGAATACGGAAAGACCAATAACTATTACCAGTGGCTCGAACTTGCTCGTTACTACTGAGAATGTGGTGGCACATGTGCGCAAGCAGGCGCAAACCCCCCGCACTTTCACCGTGACTCCACCACTTTGGGATGGGCATGCTGGTGAGCGAATTGCTCAGGGCATCAAGAACTTTTTAGCCAGCAAGTAGACTTTCAATTAATTAAGCTGAACTAACTTGAGGAAATTTGCATGTCTGATCGCGCTGGTCTAGGAGCAAAACTCATTGGCAGTGCTCGGGAAAAGGTTATTTCCGTTTTAGAACTCGGTCAGTCTGCTGGGTTAAGCCAAAGCAAACTTTTACCTACCAGGGCCAAAGGCTGGTTACATCGCAAATACCGAATGCTCGCTGGATTAAGTGCACCTAAGCGCAAAGGTTGGGAATTTGAAGTATTCAACCTTTTCTGGAAGGGGCAGTACAGCAAATTTCACGAGGCCATCTCAACTCGACTCAATGAGCAAAAGCCACTCAAGCTCGCACAATTGGAGATGGTAGTTCGCATGGTTTGGCATGCAGCTGCAAATGGGGTCCTAATCGTTGACGAGAAACTAGCTACTGGTTTTCAAAATCAACTTAAGCTTCTTAAAGAAAATGTTCCCAGCATTTATTTACAAGGGCAATGGTTGGCAGCCGAGCAACTGAGTAAGCCGAGCGAAACTAGTAGCAACTCCGAGGTAAACGATTTTGCTGCGCTAAGTCGGCAGGCAAACCTGCAGCTCAGTGAAGATCTAGCGCAATCGATAGCCGCCATCCGTTTTGGCCTACCCGAAAACTGGATATCTGGACACGAATCCGAGCCGCGTGAGGAACTTCAGCATGAATTGCGACTTTGGTTATCTTGGCTTCATCTCAGTAGTGACTCAGACACTTTGCGTCACGCTCGCAAAAACATGCTTAAATCCAAATCATTCAAGAGTGTTTTGGTGATTGATGAAGGCTACCCAAACACCTCTAACTTGCCGCTAGTTAAGTATGGATTGCAGTTGGCCCCTTCCGGCCTAAGTAAATATCAACCAGTAGCAAAATCGGCGATTTATCTACTGCATAACTCGCTACCATGGGATTCACAGGGTTACGCAACTAGATCTCATGCCATAATCAAATCCACTAATTCACAAGGTTGGTCAGTAGCTGGCGTAACCAGACTTGGCTATCCATTTGATCGTCATACCAACACCAGGGCTGAGGAAATTCCAGAGATTTCCGTAATAGATGGCGTTACCTACCACCGGCTTGGAAAAAAACTCGGTGCTCTATCTGGCGTATCAAATTTCTTGAATGCCTACGCTGCACGAGCCGCAAAACTTGTTGGTGAACTTAAACCGCAAGTTATCCACGCAGCCTCAAGTAACTGGAATGGCATTGTCGGAAACCACTTAGCCAAGCAAGTAAATGTTCCTTCAGTTTACGAAGTGCGCGGACTCTGGGAAGTTACTGCACGCTCGCGAGAACCCGGGTACGAGTTTACGCTTCGACACCGATTGAGTGTTGCGCTGGAAACACAAGCCTGTAACGATGCATCACATGTTTTTGCACTAACCAACGCACTCAAAGCCGAATTAATTCGTCGTGGTGTTAATAGCGAGAAAATAACCATCCTGCCTAACTGTGTTGATGTGGATCGATTCTTACCTCGGCAACGCGACCTGGAACTCGAGGCTTCATTGGGCCTTGCCAGTAAAACAGTCATTGGGTATGTCGGCTCATTACTTGATTACGAAGGCTTGAATTTGCTTATGCTGGCAGCAAAGCAGCTAGGCGCTAACCGCGACGACTTCCATGTATTGATAGTTGGTGGCGGGGCTGAATATGAGAACTTGGTAAAGCAGGTCACTGACCTAGGAATTCAGAAACTTGTCACTTTCACTGGCAGAGTACCGCATGCAGATGTTGAACGTTATTACTCGTTAATCGATATCGCCCCCTTCCCCAGATTGGCTCTTCCCGTTTGTGAGATGGTCTCACCGCTAAAACCCTTTGAAGCAATGGCTATGGAAAAGGTTTGTGTTGTTTCCAGTGTTGATGCGCTGACTGAAATTGTGCAAGACGGAGTCACGGGTCGCGTTTTTGAAAAAAATTCAGCAGCGGATCTGGCAAGAGTCTTAGCCGAGTTACTAGATGATCCAGCACAGATTCGTGAGTTTGGAAAAACTTCGCGCAACTGGGTGCATGAGCAGCGAACTTGGGCTCGAAACGCACAAATCGTACATGACACCTACGAATCATTATTGTCACAGCACACAAAATGACCTGCGGTAGGCTATCTGCATGAGCTCAACCGCCGATTTATCTGAATTCGATATGGTTGACGATGTATCAATTCATAAACCTTTTCGGGCTGGATTGCCGAACTTAAAAAATTACTTCACTGATATGTGGCAGCGCCGAGAATTTGCGGTTGAACTCTCTCGAGCCACACTGCGCTCGCAATCAGCTGCCACCTTTTTTGGACGAGTCTGGCTAGTCCTTAACCCTCTATTTCTGGCCATGGTTTACTACACCCTTGCCTACATTGTTTCCAGCGGACGCAATAAGGGGCCAGATTATCTGTGCCACCTACTCGCGGGCATTTTTGTCTACCATTTCTTTTCCCAATCTATGAATGGTGGCGCGAAAAGTGTAGTTAGTGTTGGCAAGCTGGTCACGAGCCAGTCGTTCCCTCGGCTAATCCTTCCGCTTTCGGCAGTGCTAGTAGCATTCAGAAGATTCCTGCCATCAATGTTGGTCTACTTGATCTTTCACCTAGTCACTCATCAGCCACTAAGTTGGCGCCAGCTCATGGCTATACCGGCGCTAATTATGATTTTCTTTTTCGCTCTAGGCGTGGCTTCACTAGTGGCCATGCTTCAGGTGTACTTCCGAGATTTACGACAGTTCTTGCCCTACTTAACGCGCATTCTGCTTTACATCACCCCCGTGTTGTACTACGCAGATGCAGTAAAAGGTAAATTGAGTGTTTTTCTATATTTGAACCCATTATTTGCAATGTTCGGCGCTTGGGGAGATGCCCTAGTGCGTGGCGAAATTGCACCGCTAAATTACTGGCTAATCGGTGCTAGTTGGACCATTGCTACTTTGTTGATTGGCAGCCTGTTATTTATGTCAAGGGAGCGTGAGTTCGCTGTCCGACTTTGATGTTGAAACAGATGTGGATCTAGATTCAACTGATGAATCTAGTGAAGCAGCACGCGCGCGCAAACTTTACAAAGAGAAAACTTCTCTGCCTGCCATCAAAGTTTCAGATCTTTGCTTGACTTATCGAACAACATTTGAAAAAGCTCCAACGCTGAAATCTACTTTGACCCGTTTTGGTCGCGGCGAGCGTGTAGTGAACACTGTTGAAGCGCTGAAAAATGTCTCATTTGAAATTCCGCATGGCACCGTATTAGGTGTCGTGGGCCATAATGGCGCTGGCAAATCCACGCTGCTACGGGCTATCTCTGGCATCATGCCGCCAACGTCCGGACAGATTTCAGTTCATGGAAAAGTGAGTACGTTACTTTCACTCGGTGTTGGGTTCAACACCGAGCTGTCTGGCACCGAGAATATCCTGCTGGCAGGACTGGCTATCGGCATGTCCCGTGCTGAAGTTGCCGAAAAGCAAAAAGACATTGTTGAGTTCGCGGAACTAGGCAAGTTCATTGACATGCCAACTCGAACTTACTCATCAGGTATGTCGCAGCGACTGGCCTTCAGCGTTGCTGTGCACATGAACCCAGACATCTTGCTGATTGACGAGGCGCTTTCGGCTGGTGACGCTCGGTTCAAAGTTAAAGCACAGGCCAAGATGAAAGAGTTGATGGAGTCAGCTCGTACCATGATTTTGGTCTCGCATGCGCTGAGTTCAATTCGCGATTTATGCAATGATGCAATTTGGCTAGATCATGGCCAGCTTATGATGCATGCTGATCCAAAAACTGTTACCGATGCTTACGCCGACTTTATGAAGGTAGGAAAAGACGCATCCGTAGTCAAAGAAGACCTGTAGGCCCCGTAGCTCAGGGGATAGAGCAGCGGTTTCCTAAACCGCGTGTCGGATGTTCGAATCATCTCGGGGCCACTGAAAATCTGTCGCAATTCCAACTCGCAGAATTCAAAATCTGCGGGTAAGTTCGAATTATCGGACCTTAATAAATAAAAGTGAGTGAAGTTAATATGTCAACCATCCCATTGCCGCATCCGACACGTCTATCTCCGGAGCGCGCCGACTATGCGTCAATTATTGCGGCCCACGAGGAAGCAGTACGAGCTGGTGCAGAAGGTTACCTAGATCCGACCAATGGCACTTTTGTTTTCACGGTAACGAAATTACAGGAACGCACATTTTGTTGTGAGACAGGCTGCCGGCATTGCCCATTTCTGGATATCCCAGCCCAGTGGTGACAATTCGCAATTTCACTGTTAGAAGCGCCACAATAGAGATATGACTTGGCTGATAACAGGCGGTGCTGGATATATCGGTGCTCACATTGTCCACCAGAGCATCTCTAGTGGTCGCGATGTAATAGTAATCGATGATCTGAGCACCGGAATCGCAGCTAAACTTCCTAGCGACATTCCACTTGTGGTGGCGAATTTAAATGACGCTAAAGCAGTAGAGCAGGTTTTCAACGACTATCAAATTTCTGGCGTACTTCACACTGCGGCAAGAAAGCAAGTAGGTGAATCTGTTGAACGCCCGCTGTATTACTGGGAAGAAAATGTTGGTGGGTTTACTAATTTGCTCGCCTCAATGCAACAGCACAACGTTAAGAATCTTGTTTTCAGTTCTAGTGCAGCAGTGTATGGACAACCAGAGTTAGATCTAAATGCTTCAATTTCTGAAAGTGAATTATGTAATCCAATTAATCCTTATGGGGCAACCAAACTTGCTGGCGAATGGATGGCAGCTGCTCTGGCCAAGTCAGATGGTTTCAAAGTGGTTTCCCTGCGCTACTTCAACGTCGCCGGGGCTGCTGCTAATGAACTTGGTGACACCTTTGCCCTGAACTTAATTCCGATTGTTATGCAGGCGATAAGTCGAGGTGAGCAGCCTAAGATCTTTGGCGCCGACTACCCAACGCCCGATGGAACATGTATTCGTGATTACCTGCATGTGCAGGATTTGGCGGAAGCACATGTGGCTGCCATGGACTTGGTGGATAACGGAAGTGCAGGATTTCAAGCGATTAACCT